>Ga0209187_1000708_pt1 | contig 50774 bp, 35 predicted proteins | sample BantaG_FD_187430 | JGI IMG/M metagenome (GOLD analysis project Ga0209187, IMG submission 187430) | Marine algal microbial communities from Bantry Bay, Ireland - BantryBay_4 metaG (SPAdes) (version 2) | ecosystem: Host-associated > Algae > Red algae > Unclassified | place: Bantry Bay, Ireland...
ACAAGTAGCGCCGATTTAAAATCGGCACTACGCTGGATAGTCTTGCAGATGCGAGACTTCCTTTAATCACAAAATTAACATAAAAAAGCTAAAGATGACTAGGAATTCAACACAGTATCTCTGCGGTTCCTTCACTTGAATATCCTGGACATTTATTCTATCGGAATCGTTCAGTCATATTTTTAACGCTAACCAGGTATTAGGTGTTCGGTAAAAGAATAATTTTTAGCTGATTACCGAAAAACCAGTGTATCGTTGCAGTGCTTCGGGTATCTTAATTCCTTCGTCCGTTTGATTATTTTCCAATAAAGCTGCCACAATCCGGGCCAGTGCTAGTGCGCTACCATTGAGGGTATGGGCGAACTGCATCTTTTTATTTTCGTCGCGGTAGCGTAGTTTTAGGCGGTTGGCCTGAAAAGTTTCAAAGTTAGATACAGAGCTGACTTCCAGCCATCTTTTTTGGGCTGCGCTATAGACTTCAAAGTCGAACGTTAGTGTAGAAGTAAATCCCAAATCACCACCGCAGAGTCGCAAAATTCGGTAGGGAAGTTCCAGTTTTTGTAGTAATCCTTCTACGTGTTTGAGCATTTCCATTAAGGTGTCGTAAGATTTGTCGGGATGTTCAATTTGGACAATTTCTACTTTGTCAAACTGGTGGACTCGATTAAGGCCACGGACGTCTTTTCCGTGAGCGCCTGCTTCGCGGCGAAAGCACGGAGTGTAACCGGTTAATTTGATCGGAAAGTCTTTTTCGTCTAAAATTACGTCGCGGTAAATATTGGTAATAGGAACTTCGGCGGTAGGAATCAGATAGAGATCATCTTTTTCCATGTAGTACATCTGTCCTTCCTTGTCCGGTAATTGTCCAGTTCCTCTGGCACTGGCTTCGTTGACCAGGAGTGGTGGAACAATTTCTTCAAAGCCCGCGTTGGCAGCCTCATCCAGAAACATATTGATGAGTGCTCTTTCGAGTCGGGCACCTTTACCCCGAAAAAGGGGAAATCCGGCACCAGTAATTTTTACGCCGAGTTCAAAATCAATCAAATTATATTTTTGCACTAAGTCCCAGTGCGGTACCGCCTTATCAGATAAGACCGGCAAAGGAGTAGCACACGGCTTGTATAGTTCATTATCATCATCAGTATTACCTGCCGGAACAGAAGGATGGGGTATGTTGGGAAGGTTAAGCAATAGTTTTTCCATTTCCAGATAAACGGTCTGCTGCCGTTCTTGTAGTGCGTTGGTTTTTTCTTTTCTTTCGGCTACCTGATTTTTCAGGGTCTCTGCTTCGTCTCTTTTGCCCTCTTTATATAACTGTCCAATCAATTTGGCGGCTTTGTTATTTTCGGATAAAATCTGATCATTTTGGGTCTGATTATCACGTCTTTCGTCATCGAGTACGATCAGATTCGTGATCATCTCCTTCGTTTCGTCCGCTTTTAGGTTCCGAACCTGCAGTCTTTCAACCAGTAAATCCTGGTTTTCTCTAATAAATTTGATGGTTAACATTAAAATATATAGTTATGATTTGTGATAAAATGGCTTTTAACAGAACATTGTAGAAAAATTATCGTTTCTTTTTGCAAAGATAATATTTGGATTTATAAAATATTGTGTATTTTTACACCGTAAGAAAGTTAATCACACCTGGTTTTTACTTTTTCAGTATTAATTCCCGAATATTATCGAGCTTAAACATGTTTAAGTAGTATTCCCTTTAATTCCCGCTTTTTATCATTCCTCTTTATATTATACCTCCTAATAGGTTTAAAGGTTTATAAATTTGAGGTTTTATTAAAATAACAACACACGCAGGCAGATCAACAGTTCCACATTTAACATTTCTCAATTGAATCTATAAGTAAAATAAGTGAGCAACTTAAAAGTACAGCCTTGTTCACAAACTTATCAAATCAAAGATATTTTATCAAATAACGTGAAAATAATTATAACGCGAAACTTAGCGAACCTAATCTAACACTAATTGAATAATTACTTTTCTTAAAAAACACTTGTATGTACGACATTTTGCAGCTAAATGATATGCTGGTACCCGAACTAAAAGACCTGGCGGAAGAACTAGGATTGAAGGGGTATAAAAAATTGACCAAAAAAGAACTCATCTATAAAATCCTCGACGAGCAAGCAGTAGGTAAAGACGACAGTAGTAAAAAAAGCGAGAAGAAAGAAAAAGTAGAAAAGCGTTCTAAGCCAGTTGCTAAAAAAGTAAAGGCAGAGGGAGACGATCAAGACGAAAAATCTTCTAGTCGAAACTATAGTGACCGCAAAACGGCTATCCGACGTCCCGCCGAAAGGGATAGCCGCAGTCGTGATGACCGCGATGATCGGGACCGCCGTGATAGTCGAGACAACCGCGATGATCGAAAAGATAATCGTGATCGCCGCGATGATCGGGACGACCGTGATCGCAGAGATAACCGTGATAACCGTGATAACCGTGATAACCGAGACGATCGTCGCGACCGTCGGGACGATCGGGATGACCGCGACCGAAGAGACACTCGCGATGACCGTCGGGAGGCGCCCGAAGCACCGGATCCAAATAAGTTTGATATTGAATTAGATGGTATTATCGAAGGAGAAGGAATCCTGGAAATGATGCCAGATGGTTATGGTTTCTTACGTTCTTCTGATTATAATTACTTGACCTCTCCGGATGATATTTATGTTTCTCCTAGCCAAATTAAATTATTTGGATTGAGAACAGGAGATACGGTCAAAGGTGCAATTCGTCCACCAAAAGAAGGAGAAAAATATTTTGCTTTATTAAGAGTATCTAATATTAATGGTCTAGAACCTCAGCAGGTTAGAGACCGGGTACCTTTCGACTATCTGACGCCCCTGTTTCCAAACGAAAAATTCCAGTTAACTGATAGTAACGGTAATGGAAAAGACTATGGAGAGCGAATGATTGATCTGTTTTCTCCAATTGGAAAAGGACAACGTGGTCTGATTGTAGCACAACCCAAGACGGGTAAGACTTTCTTATTGAAAGATGTTGCCAATGCGATTGCAAAAAATCATCCTGAGTGTTATTTACTGGTTCTACTGGTTGATGAACGTCCGGAAGAGGTAACGGATATGAAACGTCACGTAGATGCGGAAGTAGTTGCTTCGACATTCGACGAGCCAGCGGATAATCACGTAAGAGTTGCAAATATCGTTCTCGAAAAAGCCAAACGATTGGTTGAATGTGGACATGACGTTGTGATCCTTCTTGATTCGATTACCCGATTGGCGAGAGCTTATAATACGGTAGCACCTGCCAGCGGAAAAGTATTGTCGGGTGGTGTGGAAGCAAACGCTTTGCACAAGCCGAAGAAATTCTTTGGTGCGGCGCGTAACGTCGAAAATGGTGGTTCGTTGACCATCCTGGCTACCGCCTTGATTGATACGGGTTCCAAGATGGATCAGGTGATTTTTGAAGAATTTAAAGGTACGGGCAACATGGAATTACAGTTGGATCGTTCTTTGGCCAACAAGCGTCTCTACCCCGCTATCGACCTTACCAAATCCAGTACGCGTCGAGAAGACTTACTGTTTGATAAAGAAACGCTACAGCGAATGTTTATTCTTCGTAAGCATTTGTCAGATATGAAGCCGGACGAAGCGATGGAATTCTTGCGTAAGCATATGTTACATACCCAAACGAATGAGGAATTTTTGACCTCAATGAATGGATAACCGACTGAACCTGAAGGGCAACGTACGACAATGCGTTGAAGGAGGGCACCGCGAAAGCGGGCGGGCGGCATTTTAGTTGATTGATCACGTTAACGTGTATATTCTCCATTAAAATTTAAAGAAAAGAAAGGGTTGTCAGCGTACTGTTGACAACCCTTTTTTCAGGTAGTAGTTAATTGAATAATAATATGAATGCTAGGTTATTCACAAAGTAAAGGTATCCCTTTTTCTATCTTGAGACTTGTTCATTGAGTAATTTGTCAGATGATTTCCTAAGATTTATGTCATTTTTCACAGGAAATAAAACTCACGGATCATCGCCCCACTACCAGTCGCCGACCAAATCGCTGATTCCCGTTATCAGTTCTAACTTCCAATTCATAAAAATAAACCCCTGTCTGGTTCAGTTGTAAATTGACCTCGTAGTCACCTGCGATCTGTGCGACATCATTTACCACGATCTCTACCAAGTTACCCAACAAGTCGTATACCCGCAGTTGAACGTTTGCAGAAGTGCCTAGCGTATACGGAATTCGAGTGATTCCAATTGTCGGATTGGGTAGGTTCTGTCCCAAAGAAAATCCGGGTAAATCGACTGTTATCGTTGGAACGGTAAGATCACAAACACCAGTATTATCCGTACAGTAAATGCGGTAAGACAATAAAGTATCTAAAATAAAGGGGTTGGGTTTACCAGACTGATATCCGGCAATTTGAAAAGTGCGATCATATTCTTTTTGATCTACGGGGTCTTCCTGGTGCCACCGCAAAAGTGTAGCCCGTTGAATTTCAAAAAAATTAGGATCCGCACTGTTGGCCTGATTGCGATACATCGTGTAAAAATAAAAAACGGCACGGGCTACGTTTCCTTTGTGGTCTTCTCGGGGTTCAAAATTGCCGTTACGGGACTCACTAAATTCATCAATAATATTTGCCGATGGAATATTACTTTGACATTGATTACTGCGAAACCATTGCTCCGTACTACCATCATTGATGTCTGCAAAAGGAAAACTACCACGGGCGGAATTAACGGGTGTCCGCGTCGGGAAAAGATGGTGCATATCACTCCGCGCGTTACCATCTTCGGCACCTTTAGAACGAGGATACGTATGCTCGGTGTTGATCCCGTTGTTACTACCATTCATAAATGCTGCTTGGGTGGGATCTACCGTCGGGTCGAGATAAATACGGTGACCGCTATAGACACCGGTCAAACTATCATTTATATTATATATTTTGGAAAACATCGTATCACGAGCCATTGCGTAGGTCAATACCGTACCGGGGAGGTATGTTTCCTGGACAGCATCGAGTAACGCCCCATCTGCTAAATTCGGAAAAAGTGGTGTATGTACCTGAGCCGAAACAAAAAATGGCAGTAAAAGAACACCCAACGATAAAATAACACGATTCATAATAGAGATATTTAGTAACAAAACTACGAAAACTAACTTATTCCTAAATCTGATTTTAAGGTACAAAAACAAAAACCCCCGTATGATTTTTCATACGGGGATTTTTGTTAACCATTAATAAAAGAGCAAGTTTAACGAATAAAACTTCTTATAAATTCTTTAAAGTTTCACTTTTAAAAATCTACGGGTAAAGTAATCTTCGCCTTTAACTTTCATTCTGATAAAATAGTGCCCAGTGTCCAGTTTATCAACGTCAATAGAGATCGCATTTCGGCCAGAGGGTAAAACCTCGTCCATCCGTTTTCGCCCAAGAACATCAAAGATGGCCAGTTCAATATCTTTATCATAGTAGTCATAAAATTCTACGTGGATCTCGTCGTCCGCCTGAGTAGGACGTACCGTAAATAAATCGGTAGATTCGATATTTACTACAACGACCTCGCTGTATTCAAAACTACCGTCGATATCTATCTGCTTTAGTCGGTAATAATTATTTCCACGGAGCGCTCTGGTATGTTTTAATTCATAATATTTCGTTTCGCTGGTAGTTCCAGCTCCCGGTAATTCGCCAATAGCTTCAAAATCACGGGCGTCAGCACTATGCTCTACAATAAAACGGTCATTGTTTTCTTCCGACTCCGTGACCCATTCCAGAAGAACATCCGCATTTTCACGGTATCCACGGAAGACCACTAATTCTACGGGTAAAATAACCTGTGTAGAAGGTTGAATAAAGACAGGAGAAGGTCCAATGTCAATAATACCTGTAGCCTGAAGGGTTTTAAACTGTCCTGTATCGGAATAATCCCACTCATATGCTACGACCTTTTCATGTCCCAAAATAGGTGGAAAAATAAAAGGAACATCACGCACCCATTCACTCTGGTCTTCTGTGGTCTCTGCCCAGAGAACATAGGTATAGGTATTAACAAAAGGGTTTACAAAAGCAGCCCCTCTGATACCAGGTGGTAACCCTAGTGCTGCAGTTCGAATAGGATCATATCGTTGAAATTTTAGAAAATCGGAAGTTGTTTTGTACGCAATCCCAGCGTTGGTTTCTTTTTGATAACCAGGTTCCGCTTTTTCGAGACTTTTATAAAGTCCCATCACGTCAAAAGAACCCTCGGCTTCTTTTTTCTCTCCCAGATCGTATATACACAGTTGTTGAATATCATGTTGTTGGGCCATAACGAGACTCTTTATCATATAATGACGCTGTGCTTTTACACTACCAATATAGTCCTTAAATTCTTCACTGGGGATATTCGTTTCGGTAACGATAAAAATCTTTTCCGGATACTCTTGGCCATCGTATTTGTAATTATGCAAAACTGCTTCAAACTCTTCTTTTTTGGTAATCAGTCCATCCACCGCAGCATCCGAGTGTCGGAAATACTCAAATCCGCCATTTTCGCCAAGATCATTATTCCAGTCGCGCATACTCCCGTCGATATGTGGATATGAATGAAAACTCATCACATCAAAATAAGCGCCTCCCTGGTGAGGATAATCTTCAGTAATTTTTCCCCCATCAGGGTTATCCGTATTACGCATGATGGCATCTAAAAAACTGGGGTAACCCAGACCACCGACTGCGATGTATGCATCGGGGTCAATGTATTTAATAACCTCGTAGCTGATACGCAGCATTCGGATATAATGAAAAATGGGTGCGTGGAGTTTATATTCACAAGGCTGAGGGTTGGTATCCCACCAGCTACCTTCGTCATCGCCCCGAGATCTCCAGGCAAGGTCTGATTCTGCCAGGTCTGGTTCATTCCAGATTTCCCAAAATTTTACATGGTCTTTGTAGAGGTTAACCATGTCCCATAAATATGCGGCGTAATAATTTTTATCGTTGATGGGCGTTCCATTTTCTCCATTATCCCAAATGTCGAAGTATAGTTTTTTAAATACCTGAGAAGGGTCATCTTTACAGTATTCCGTCCAGTCTCTTATACTGTCAGAAGGGTAGCCAATAAAGACGGTATTGTTGACAATACCCAGGCTGGTATAATGTTCAAATTCGTCAATTTTATTGTCGAGTCCCCAGCGGTTCAAAAATTTATTAGGCAGCGTTGGGCGGAGTGAGTTGACTCCGACACCTTTAATCTCTTTGGTTTTATCACCAGCGGCAATATCGGCCAGTTGTTTGTCATCCCAACCAGGGTAATATCCTAGGTTAGATCCAAAAAGAAAATAGTCTGTGTAAGGGACTACGGTATCCTTGGCGGTGTAAATAATCGAGGAGTTTTGAGCGTTGATTTGAGTGCAGAGAAAAAGTAAACACAAATGGGTAATAATCCTTTTCATAATCGTTTTTAACAGTTCGGTTTGTGAATTTACCGACTAAATGCCAGGCACTTACGACTATATCAATCGACTAAAATGATTATTCCGCGGTTTGGAAATAATTACTTTGTAGAAAATAGTAGTGTGTGGCCCGGTCATACAACCAGCTTTTTTAAAAAAGCCCAATGTAACATCAAAATGATCATCTCTTTTGTGTTTGCAGCCACAAAGACTGATCGCTATCATTAAGCTTCAAATTCAACAGGTTATTAATTGTGTTTCAACAATAAATAATATAATCAAAACATATGTTTTGAAGGCTTTAAAATTCAGTGATTGAAACTCCGTAAAGAGTTTATATAGGTCAGGTTTTAGGGAAAAATACAAGTATAATTGATACGTCAATGCGTATTATTGCACTTTTTTAGGTAGGTTATATTTTACTTTTGAGAGTGTCTATTTATTAGACAAAGTGGATACACTGTTTAATGCGCCGCACAAATATAAAAAATACAAATTTAAAAATACAAGTTTTGACGAAAAATTTATAAATTTTTTATTTATAAAATTTTTTATTCTCATTTTCGAGTACTTGCTAGCTTTTGTTTTTTAATAAAATCAAAAACAGAAAGTGGATTTGTTTCAGATTTTAGTAGCGTTGATAGCTGCAAAATACGGGATTCATTCGTGATAGTTCCAGTATTTTCGATAGTTTTTAGATTACAAAAAATATGTTGTGAGTTGAGGTGCCCTGCGTTTCTAAGGGTGCCATGATTAATCAATTTGCCATGATTATTCAATTCACCGTGTTTTTCTATTTTGAGGATACCATGATTTTGGAGTAATCCGTGTAGCGTTATTTCGGCCTTGCTCTGATTAGAGAGGATGCCTTGATTTTTTATAGTAAAATCGATTTTACAAGCTTCAGTGATTTGTGGAAAATGATTTCCCTTGGGAACCCGCGGAATGAACGCATGTAGATAGCGAAAAGGAAGACCGTTTGACCAATTGGCGGCATCATGCCAGTCATGATCTATTTTTCCGGTCCATTCTGTATATTTTAGTGTAGAATTTACCTTAAGGTGATTATTTGCACCAGGACTTACTTTAAAAATCTTTCTTTTTATTACATTTATGGACGTATGTAAAAATGCTATCTTATTCATAACTCTTAATTTGACGTACAGAAGTATTATCAACTTCGATGATAGAAATGAGGCGTACCTCAATTATTAATCAATTATTATGCTAAAAGCTATTGAAGATGCCAAAAAATGAATATCATCCTATTGACTGTAATTACTACGATGAATTAGTACTATTGGTCATGCAAAAAAAGCCATGCGAAATTGTCTACCGAAATAAAGACGGCGAGCATGTACGCAAGATGGCCACGATTGCAGATGTTTTTACAAAAGAAAAGGCAGAATACCTAAAGCTGTCAAACGATCAACTCATCCGACTGGATTATCTCATCTCGGCGGATGGGAAAGAAAATAAATTATCTTGCTCCTGATTTGATGGACTATGAAAAAGCACTTCCTCTATATTATTACCTTATTTTTCTTTTCGAATTTCTTCGCGCAAGAGCCGCCCAGGGATTTACTTTCCTTTGATCGGTTGGGACAAAGTGATATTAAGCTTCATGCTCCAGGAGAAATTGATCAGCGCGTACTGTCTGCCAGTCGAACACTGCAATCCATCGATGAGCTTCCTTTTACCATTTACGTGGTAACTCGGGAGGAGATATTTAAAAATAATCATACTACGCTAGTTGATGTTCTAAAGACGATTCCAGGCATTAGAGTTTCCCAACCGGGATCAGCTCTTGAAGGAGAAACCTTTGTAATGCGAGGATTATTGGGAAATGGCTACACCAAAATCCTGGTAAACGACCTTCCTGTCAAACCTTTTGTGGTAAGCGGTATGCCCATCGGTGCTCAATTGCCCATCAAGGAGGCAGAACGGATCGAGATTATTTTTGGACCCGGAGCGTCCATTTACGGAGCAGATGCTTCGGCGGGGGTAATTAATATTATCACCTCCCAAACGGAACGCCCCATTTACGCACAGGCAGATTTGGGGATTGGTAGCAATCAGTACAACCACCTCAGTGTGATGTTTGGTGGAAAAATTGGGAAAGGAAAAAGAATTTTAAAATTCTCAATGTACGGAAGTACAACAGAGTTTGATAAATGGAATGTGGACATTGATGCGCCCGACTTGTATAATCCATTGAGTTACAGTGGTGTAGAGGATAGCAGTTTTTTGCAGAATTCCAATTATAGCGGTACTGCCAGTACCATTGTAACCAGTGATTTGCCACACCTCAGTAAATCTTTGGGGATACAATTAAAATATCGATCGTTAAGTTTTTCCTTTAGCAAAATGTATCGCCGGGATCATAGTTCACTCGGACTTAATCCATTAGCAGTTTCCTACGCCGATCCATCTACTTTTACAGGTGAAACCATCAATACGGTCAATGTCGGATTTACTAGAAGAAAACCCAAATGGGGAATGAATATCAATATTAATTATATTGGCTACCAGGTAGACAATAATTCTTCCACGATATATGTAGATCCATCTTTATCCCGAATTTTAAAATTTTATGTTAATACCGTATTGGAGCCGTTTCCAGAAGTCAGAGATTCGGTCAATAATGATAATTTTAATCGCTATTTTTCCGGTCGTCGCTACCAGTACGCTGCTTCCGATGATGTACGATTGGAACAGCTTTTTAATGTAAAGCCTATAAAAAATCTGGAAGCGATCGTCGGATTAACGCTGGCTGGTAGTTTCTATCAGCCACAGATTAATTATTTACAAAATCCCAACTCTATCGACCGGGTTATTTCGACGGATACATCCAGAATTTTTGTGGGTGGACCTATTTTCGTAGAAGATAATTTTAGCGTCAGTCTTGGATTATTTTCTCAGGTATATCTAACCTTAAAAAAGTTGAATGTAATTGCAGGAATCAGGTATGATGATTTTTCCAGTGTTAGCCCCTTTAGTTCGGAATATACAAGGTCGATTAATCCCAGGGTGGCCATGCTTTATAAACTAAATAAAAAAATGTCTTTACACGGAGCGGTTGCGACTGCTTTTCGGACGCCTTCGCCTTTCTACGGGGCCAATACCTTTTTAATACGTTCAACCAATTTTACAAATTTCAGAACTAATCCGCTCAATGTAGGAGCAGAAAAAACCAGATCGGCTGATCTGGGATTACGTTACCGGATCCATCAGAATATTCGCACGGAATTTAATGTTTTTATCAATCAAACAACCAATTTTATTTCCCCATTTTTTGATATTGATTTTTCTAATGCTCCGGAAGTTGACGCCCTGATCGGATACGCTAATGACAATCTTTCCGAAATACTTTTGTACGGTGGTCAGGTGATGGTCAAATGGGACAATCTCTGGCCATATTGGAATCTGGATGTAGCGATGAGTCTCAATTTTAACCAGGGAAGAGAGATTTTGCCCTTCGAAGGTGGCACCCTGAATAAAGTTCGTACTCAGCCTGATTTCTCTGGCAAGGTACAGGCGTCTTTCAAACTTTTTAATCGCTTTTATGTACATCTGAATGGTACTTTTTCGGACGAATGGAACAACCGAAATTATACGGATGTTAATTCTCGTCAATTTACCAGTTTTGGTTATTTTAGCATGGATGCGATGGGGAGGCTACAATTGAGTTCTAGTTTTAATGCATTTTTTAAAGTGAAAAATATTTTTAACGCCTATTACGGCGGTATCGGTGCAACGGGGACGTTTAATGATCTCCTTTATAATCCACAGGAATCGATTACCTTACGACTTGGCATGAGTTATCGAATGCAGTAAATAAATATTTTGAATAAGCGGATTAAAATAATACTACTTTTTGTTCTTTGCTTTCTTGTTCGTTTTGCTACGGCGCAGGAAGAGGGGGTTGATTTGTCAGAAAGCACGGCTGTTTTTGAATTATTAGATCAGTCAAGAAATGTTGACGATCCAGATTCGGTACGGGTTATTTTGAAAAATGCTTACAATATTGCGAACTCTATCAAAGACAACTGGGCGATCCAGCGTACCCTGGCCGAGATGTCTTATTTTGAAAAAAAAGAGGGTAACTTACCTACCGCTTTGCGATATGCTTTACAGGTAATTCGGGAAGGAGGTAGAGCTGAGCATGATAATCAAATGATTCATTATGAGATGATTATTCAAATGGGAGATATTTATCAAGCGGAAAATCTCCCCGAACAGGCGAAGAATTACTACCAGCAGGCATTACAAATTATTGGAGATGATTTTGAACTCTCCGAAGGAACGGGTCTCTACAAAAAAATTGGTGAAAATTATTTTCTGACAGGACAACCGGATAGTGCAATGGTCTACTTTGGAGCACTGGAGAATTTATTTTTAAATCAACAAAACGATGAGGCATTGGTGCAGCTTTACCAGCAGATTGTTTCCCTTTATAAAAATGCTGACTTACTGAATGATGCGCTTGCTTACAATGAAAAGATAAAAGAGATTCTTGAAAAGAAAAGTGATCCGGCTTTAATGGCTACGATTTTTAATAACATCGGCTATAACAATAGCATTCTGGGAAATTATGAAACAGCATTGGAGTATTTTATGCAAACCAAGGCGCTTTGCGAAAAAAAAGCTTATGTAGATCAGTCCGCATTAATGACCAATATTGGAATTACCTATCACAACCTAAAACGTTCTAACAAGTCGGTTGATTACTTGCGTCAGGCGGAAAAAATACTTCGAAAAAGTAAAGATCCTAATCAGGAAATGGCTAGCCTGGTTTATACGCTAGCGGTTATTTATTTGAATGAAAATGATATTTATAATGCGAAGTTTTCGATCGAAGAAGCACAGAAAATTGCGACTAAAAATAATAATCAAAAACTACTGACGGATATTTATGCAACCGCTGGCCAAATTGATGAAAAATTATACCAGTACGAATCTGCCCTTGATTTTTACCAACGTCATCTTACCCTCCGTGATTCCTTTTTGCTCGAAGATCGTAAACGTCAACAGGACTTATTGCAACAACAATTTTTACTCAATCGTTCAGAAAAAGAAATGCGGTTGATGATGGTACAACAGGATATTCAAAAGCTGATGATCAGTCAGCTTAATCTGGAAAAAGACAAGATGTCTCTAGAGTCCGAAAAACTAACACTTGAAAACAAAACCAAGGAAAGTGAACTGATTCGTCTACAGCAGGAACGAGCTATTCAGGAAGGAGAAATGAAAAATAAGGCACTAGAGACAGAACGCACAGAACAGACTTTGCGCCTCACTGCACAACGATTAGAAACAGAACAGAAAGAACGGGCACTCGGTGAACTCCGTCAAAAAGAAGAGTTAGAACGACTCAAACAACAAAATCTGGCCAAAGAAAATGATGTGCTGAAAAAAGATAAAGATCTACTGACTAAAGACAAAAAATTATTGACCCAGCAGCAGGAATTTGACCGCTTAAATCTTGAAAAAAGGCAGGCAGAGCTAGAAAGTATTTACGTCTTATCCGGAATTGGTTTTCTAATCTTACTGATGATTCTCGCTGGCCTGTTTTATTTTCGTAGTGCCAATTTAAAACTCGCACAGCAAAATGAACAAATCGAAAATCAGAAACTCGAAATCGAGCATAGTCACCAGCAAGTAGAGCAGGAACGACAAAAAGCGGAAGAAATTTTATTAAATATTCTACCCGCAGAAACCGCTCGTGAACTCAAAGAAACCGGGGTAGCGACTCCGCGAAATTATGAGATGGTATCCGTACTTTTTTCTGATTTTAGTGCGTTTACTTCTGCGGCGGAAGATATGGAACCGGATGAATTGATAAAAGAACTAAATATCTGTTTTATGAAATTTGACGAAATTATGGAGCAGAATAATATGGAAAAAATAAAAACGATTGGAGATTCTTACATGTGCGCAGGAGGAATTCCTGCGGCCAATAATACCAATCCACTAGACGCCGTTAACGCTGCGGTAGCGATGCAGGAATATATTGACGCACGGCGTAAATCGAGAAAAAAGGAAGGGAAGAAATACTGGGGAATGCGGATCGGAATACATACTGGAAAGGTAATCGCAGGAGTGGTTGGTAAAAAGAAATTTGCCTACGATATCTGGGGTGATACCGTTAATCTCGCCAGTCGAATGGAGAGCAGTGGTGAAGATGGACGGATCAATATCTCGGATACGACTTATAATCACGTAAAAAATTTTTATAAGTGTCAGTATCGAGGAGGTGTTGTGGCTAAAAATAAAGGATCAGTAGATATGTATTTTGTGGAAAATAAGTTTTAATTTTAAAAAGTCAGAACGGATAGTTAGTTATTCCACGTCTTTAGAATACCGCTCCACGTGATAAAATATCCTGGTGGAAATTTTTTAAATCAAAACCTCCCTTTAGTGTTGCGGCTCGACGTTTTTCCAGTATCCTGGCTGCACCATATTTATACGTGATAACCTGGACTGGCCAGCGTCGTATTCGATTGATTTCACGCATGGCAATGTCTTCCTGATTATTGATATTGGTTTTCCAAAATGCTAAGGCTTTTTCATCGCTCCATCCCTGATAGTTCAATCCTACATCCAAAACCACGCGTACAGATCGGACGAGATTCCACTCGTGTTTTCCCATCAAATCGTATAAGGTACGGTATAATCCCATCTCTTCTCCCAATTCTTCTACGTAGGCGGCCCAGCCTTCTAAATAAATACTCTGTGGCAGAAGTTGATAAAAGGCAGGAACCGAATCTTTATATAATTCCTGAATCTGAATTTGATAATGATGTCCAGGCATGGCTTCGTGCAGATAGAGTAAATCGACGAGTCTTTTATTGAAGGATTGTTTAAAGATATTGTAATAAAAAGTCTCCGTTTCAGGATTATAATAAGCGGGTACCTGACTTAAATCGGGGTTGTCTCCACGCTCAATGTTGGGTGGGCTGATGGTTGTGTTTTTGAAACTAATGCCTATATTTTTTTTCACAATTTCTTGTCTCGTTTCAAATAGCCGTTGTATTTTTCGCTTACTTCTTTCTTTAAATAAAGGTTCATTCAGATGCTCATAGAAAGCGATGGTATCATTCCTAAATCCCAAATCTCTTTGTAGTTTTTGAATGTCCCGCTGTACGGATTGGATTTCTTTCATTCCAAAATCAATGACCGCTGCTGGTTCCAAATCTGCCATCAGCCAGCGTTTGAGGTAATATTTATACCAGGCTTTACCATTTGGGATAAAGTAAATCCCTTCCTCACCGATTGGTCGATTCTGGTAGTTAGACTGGTGGTTTCGGCTAAGCTGAATACGTTCTAGCTGTAAAGAAACCTCGAAAGACAAGAGTTCAAAATCCCGCAGTAAATCTTCGGGGAGATACGCTGCGTCAATCTTGGCTAACTCTTTTTGATATTGTTGAAAAAAAACTTCCTGCCGATCTAATGTGCCTGGCAGTACCAGATTGTTTTTTAAGTTAACCTGATACGAAAGTTCTAGAGGTGGAATGCCCAGGGTATCATAGCCTACTGCGTAATTAACCATTAAATTTTTAGTGGCTTTCACCACTTTGTCATCCGTAGATTGACATCCATAGATAAAAATTAGTAGTAAAATATATAGACCTCGTTTCATGTTTTTCTTAAGGTTTCATGACCTGTTCAATTTCTGCAATTGTTTTTGGAATAGGATCGCCGAGTAGTTGGTACCCCTGTGCGGTAATCACTACATTATCTTCTATTCTAATGCCGCCAAAATCACGGTATTCATTCACTTTTTTATAATTAACATAGTCTAAAAATCTACCTTCTTTTTTCCATTGGTCTATTAGTTCTGGAATAAAATAAATACCTGGCTCTACGGTGATTGCGTAGCCCTTCTTTAATTTTTTTCCCAACCGCAAATAAGCCAAACCAAACTGATCACTACGCTTTACTGTTTCATCATAGCCTACCATATCTTCTCCCAGATCTTCCATGTCGTGTACATCCAATCCAAGTAAATGTCCAAGTCCGTGTGGAAAAAACAGAGCATGCGCACCGGCAGCCACCGCAGCATCTGTATCCCCTTTCATTAATCCCAATTTTTTCAAACCTTCCACTTTCACTTTTGCAGCTAGCAAGTGCATTGAGCGATAACTAACCCCTGGCTCTAATGAGTCGAGTACGGCAAGTTGCGCATCCAGCACAATCTGATAAATTTCTTTTTGTTTTTTTGAAAATTTCCGGGACACCGGAAAAGTACGGGTAATATCTCCGGCGTAGTGCAATGGAGATTCCCCTCCCATATCCGCTAGAATCAGCTGTCCTTTTTTGAGTTGTTGATCGTGGTGATGATTATGTAAGGTCTGGCCATTGATCGTGAGGATAATCCCGTAAGCGGGATGACTATTTTTTTTAAGCGTTTCCCCTTGTGCCGCCGCTACTAAATCCGACTCGTACAATCCGGAACGAGTCGCACGCATGGCCGCCAGGTGCATGGCTGCACTGAGGTTGACTGCTTTGTGCATCTCTTTAATTTCTTCGGGTTGTTTAATGGATCGTTGTTCGGCAACGGCAGTGACCAATGTTGGAGAATAATCCTGTTCCAGTTCGCCCATCGGCTTGTTGAGCCACTTGTGAATTTTGATTTTATTAGCGGCACGATACGGTGGTAGATAATGAACTCGCCGATTAACGGGATTGATGGCGTGCAAATATTTGGTAAGCTCTGCTTTGGTTTTCACCTCGGTAACACCTACCTTTTTTGCGAGCGAACGGATCGTTGGTTGCGGACCTGTCCAAACCACATCATCCAGCGTGAGTTCGTCACCATAAATAATTGTCCGATCTTCTTCGGGATCAATCGTCGCTACGAGTCCGGGTTGATCCAATCCAAAATAATAAAGAAAACTACTGTCCTGTCGAAAGTGGTAAGGATTGCCTTTATAATTCATGGGGCTATAGCCATTCCCTAAAAAGAGAAGGACCCCCGTATTTACTTTTTTGGTTAGTGCAGCCCGACGACTGCGGTAAATCTTTGCAGAAAACATAGGAGTTTGTTTTTATCCACAACTTCAATACTGCGGATGGGTTACACCGCCAAGATAAACAAACTTCTTTTATTGACCATTACTAAAGGCTCTACTGTCGTGGAATTTTTACCTGATAAGTTCTACCAGAGCTATTGGGCAGGCTACTACCAATAACCACGGATTTAGTAATTTAATCATTCGGTAAGTTGTCCCATTTTGAATCGCAAAATCACCAAGGTTGGGAATGGTTTTGGTAACGGTGGTAGTGATATAATCAAAAGGGGCATATTTATCCTCGGCGTTTACGTAGAAACCAAACTGCTCGGGATGAGACAAGATTTCTTTAATCGCTACGATTCTCAAAACATATTTCATGGTTTCCTGATTGAGATTCATATCATAATAACTTTTAGTCCGTTGGACAGCAATCTCTTTTCGGAGTCGTGTATTTCCCATATTATAAGCCGCTGCGGCTAGTGTCCAGGACCCAAATTCATTTTTATCTTTTATTAGTTTTTTACAAGCAGCCTCCGTTGCTTTTTCGAGGTGATAACGTTCGTCAATTCCGGAGTTAATTTCCAATCCGGCAGCTTTTCCGGTAGCTTTCATAAATTGCCAGATGCCTTTAGCACCCGCAGGAGAGGTGGCATTGCGTAAATCACTTTCGGCAACGGCCAAATATTTCATGTCGTCGGGAACCCCAAACCTGGCTAGAATCGGCTCCATGACCGGAAAGAAGCGGTTGGCTTTTTTAATATTTAAAATAGTATTAGAATGATAATAGGCATTGCGTAGTAACTCCTGATCCAGTCTTTCTCGGACATCAAAATTTTCGTACGTAGGTAATACCTCACCGCCAAAGTCAAAAGTCTTATCAAGTGATATGGCCTTGATGACCTGTGGCAAATCAGCTGCGGTCGGAGCATTCGTTTCGGTAGTCTGACGATTCTCTTCGGTATAAAATGAGACAAAAAGGGCAAAGGTCAGAAAAGTGGCAACCACGATGGAGTAAATAGAAATAGATTTCATATAATAGTACTAGTTTATTAGTTATACTGTTTTCTCCGGTTAATTGATTCGTTCTGTCGTCTACTAGTTAACGGTTAAAACCAATTAACTAATATAATTAATCCACTAATATAACCAATTAACTACGTTTTCGGGGGCGTTTAAAGATAGGAACAGTAGAACAAGGTTCACCGTACATAATACTTTGTGCGTAAGGTTGGAGTAGACGGGTTAGTTCTACGTAGGCACTCACGGGAACAGGCTTATTACTACAGCCTTTGATGACAATACGTTTTGCTTCGTACTGTGCTGCATCAAAATTTAGCAGCGCATGATGAAAAGCTTGTTGATAAAAAGAGGTCACCTCGCCATTATAAACGGAGGTTGCATACGGGGCAGCATATGCGGTCACCAGCATATATGCCCAGACCGGTACAATCGCATCCGTGGAACAATAAACAAGTAAATGTCTGTCTTGGTACTGTTCCCAGTTATGTTCTTTTAGGGTAGCTCGAAAATCCTTTTCCTTGAGCATCAACTCCTTGTACAAATAATCCTTTATATCAAAAATCACCACTTCTCCCGTCGGGAAAAAATCTTCCAAATTAATGGTAATCAGCCCACTGGCTGCGACTCGATTGACTAAAGGTTTATTATTTTCCATGTTATTAAAACTTGTAGCGTTAATTTGATTATCCAAGTCTGTGATTAAGGTAAGCAAATCGCAACGAAAAATCTATTCTTCTTCACTTTTGTCTGCGGAAAAAATAGCATCGGCAGGCAAAGGAGGAACTATTTTTGGTTCTGGGTTTGATGGATCAAAAATAGCCGCTACCGAAATACAGGTTTCTACAATCTCGTTCATTAGTGGATCTGCGATCGTATCACTAATCGCTTCGGCATCCGAAACCTCCGTTCCTTGTATTGCTGGAGCTGGCAGCACAACTTGTGGAGATAAGTCTGTTTCGTCAAATAGACCGACTCCGGTAATAATCACCGCCATGCCATTTTCAAAGATCGGATCCAGCTGGCCGACGACCAACTCTTCTCCCTTCATATCCAGTACAACAACGGGAGCCAGATTAAGGTTGCCAATCTGAATACCGTGGTTACCTTCATCGACTTCTACCAGCATCGACTCTTCGATCGGAGCTGCTTCGCCGACCACATTGTCCGGCAACCGGAAGTCTTTTGGCTTGGGTAATTCGTTCAAGCTTTCCAGGCCAAAGTAATCCATAAATTTCTCACTCGTACCGTATAATAGCGGTCTGCCCGGCCCTTCACTTCGACCGTTGATATCGACTAGTTCCTTTTCGAGTAGTTTTTGAACAGCATAATCGCAGCTAACACCTCTGATTTTTTCAATCTCACTTTTGATGACCGGTTGTTTATAGGCAATGATAGAGAGTGTTTCCAGTGCCGCTCGGGATAACTGCTTTTTTGTGGTTTGTTTCAGCAAAGTACCAATCGTTTGGTGATAGGCTCCTTTGGTCATAAACTGATATCCGCCACTAACGGTGACCACTTCAAAGGAAAAATCGCTTTCGAGATAGCGATCCCTGATCGAGTTGATGGCTGATTTAATATCCGTATCGGGAAAAGGGGTTTCGAAAGTCTCCTCTAGACAATCCTGAATTTCCTTTACAGAAAGAGGGCTTGGCGAGGTAAAAATAAGGCCTTCGATGTGTTGCGCTAGATACTCCAATGCGTTACTATTTTAATGAAATCTCCTGATAATTTAAGAGCACGAAGTTACGCAATACTATGGAATTGACTGGTCTTTGGTGGGAAATACTTTTCTAATCTTCTTCAAAAGGAATAGTCCCACAGTTTTCTTCGATGGTATTGGTAAGATTTGGATCTTGCAACAATCGCTCGAAAGTTCGATGGTTGTGTCGCGAGTTTTTGGAAGAGGTGGTTTTTTGAAAATAAAGATGGGCCATTCCTTCTACGCCCTTTTCCTTGTAGATATGATCAGACAAGCAACTAAGCGCCTCTTTTTCAACGGCAGGATTGTTTTCGAGTAGTCGGTCGATTACGCGATCCCGATATCGGTTGATTTGAAATTGGGTGGGTTGGTGGTAGTCGATCTGATTGAGTGCAGGATTTCCGGGAATATAGGTGACTAAAAATTCGTCCCCTTCTTCCAGAGGCATACCGTTGGGTAATAATTCAGTTAGTTCGTTGGAATAAGTAGTCGCTGTGGCATAGGATTTTCCATTTATTACAAAATAATAACTGGCGTAATCGACAGATTCATCTTTTTGAACGATAATTCTGGCGCTGACTTGCTGTCCTGCCCGTTGTAATTTGGCCGAGATATTCTTTTGATCGTGGTGGGAGGTCCATCGAGAAATGGCGAATATGGCAATAGTAACTACTAGTGCAAGTGTTCCCAGAAAAGCCATACTCTGTAGTAAATGTTGTTTTTCAAGTTTTTTACGTGCCCGGTTACGGGGCGTATCTGCCTGATTATCTATTTCAAAACCATAATAATATTCATTTCCTTTTTTTTCAATGGAAATTTCGCAGAGCTGCTCATCAATAAAAATAGAATAAGAAGCATTATCAAATACCTTAAAATCAATCAGGATTACTTTTGAGTTGCAGTGCACCACCAAATGGCCTGTCTCGGCCCCGTGTGCGAGACCAACAAAGTGCTGCTTTCCATTATCCGCTAAATAAGTCCAACTGAGTTGATTCACTACAATATTTTATATATTCATTACAAATACCATACAAGAAATATGAAAATCAGCTATTTATATTGATTGGCTTCCTTTATTTAACGTAGAATCGTAAAAATGTAACGGATTAACCTAATTTTAGTATTATGGAAAAACTTCAGAGCTGATCCTCTTAGGGATGAGGTATTAATAAATTAAGAATTCTTAACAAAATCAAGATTAGTCAATTTACAAAATAAATTTCAAACATGACACCCTCCGCCAGAAAGGAATTAAAGATAAAAATTGAGCAGGCCATTGCTTCTACAGAAGAGAAAGTTAAAAGCCTAGAAGAGATTACGCAGCCGATTTCTCCCGAAAATTCGATTGGACGGGTAAGTCGAATGGACGCTATTAATAATAAAAGTGTGGCGGAAGCCAGTTTGCGCAGTACTCGACAGAAACTTAGTAAGCTTAAAGTAGCACTATCCCGAATTGATAATGAAAATTTCGGCAACTGTACTTTCTGTAAAAATCCAATTCAGCCAGCCAGACTCATGTATATGCCCGAAAGCAGTCGCTGTGTCCGTTGTGCAGATCGCTAGACATTTAGAGAAAAAATAAACCTCAAAATGATATAAGTTATTTTTCACTTAATGGGCAAAATAAAAACAGGGCACGAACGTAAATGAATACGTCGCACCCTGTATAACCCCAAAAAACCAAATGAAAACAATCTACATACCTCCTCCGAAAAGGAGGTAAAAAATATTTTTTTAGCAGCGTTCTGCTTTTTTTATTTTATGAAATTTTGCTCTTTTTACTATTCAATCAATCCTCTTGCGTCAATTTCGGTATTTTGACGGTGTTCGTTTAGAAAGTCACAAATCGGGGAAAAAATATTTTTTTTTATTGTGTTCATCTTAGACTTCCCTAATCATGGCTTTGAAAACCTAAAAAATGGGCTAAGTAATAATTAGTTGATGGATATACGTAAATATCTGATTTTTAGATTATTAGAGTTAATATTTTTTTCTTTTTATAAAAGAAGAGAAACCATAAAGTATTTTTTTAAAACATTTTATTTTAAATTGTGCTAAATTTTGTAGACATTTGTACCAATATAAAGAAGTGTTAAAATTTTCAAAGAAGTGTTAAAATTTTTAACCTGTGGCAAAAATCAAAAAAATATTCGCCTGCACTAATTGCGGCGCAACTTCTCCCAAATGGGTTGGGAAATGTCAGGCCTGTGACGAATGGAATACCTACCAGGAAGAAGTGTTGGTAAAAGAGACTTCGCAAGAGGAAAAAAAGCGAGCGTGGAAGACAGAAGGCTCTACCAGTATTGCGACTATAAAGCCAGTAGCGCTCAAAGAAGTAAAATCTGGTAATACCCAGCGATTGTCCGCGGGAGATGGCGAACTGGACCGAGTATTGGGTGGAGGTATTGTGGCTGGTTCGATTACACTGATCGGTGGACAGCCGGGTATTGGAAAATCGACTTTAATGCTGCAATTAGCGCTAAATATTGATGCCAAGGTATTATATGTATCGGGTGAGGAGAGCGAGGAGCAGATTAAAATGCGGGCAGACCGAATTGGAGCAGCTGTTTCTAACTGTTATATATATACTGAAACCAACACTGGAAAAATTCTTGGTCAGGCACAACAACTGCAACCGGATATTCTGATTGTAGATTCTATTCAAACTTTATCCTCTCCACACCTTGATTCTACGCCGGGTAGTGTCTCGCAGGTACGGGATTGTGCAGGAGAATTACAGCGTTTTGCTAAAGAAACAGGTATTCCCGTCATTGTAATTGGGCATATTACCAAAGATGGAGCGATTGCTGGACCTAAACTACTGGAGCATATTGTGGATTGTGTTTTACAATTTGAAGGAGACCGCAATTATACCTATCGAATTTTAAGAACCATCAAAAACCGCTTTGGATCTACCGATGAAATGGGGATTTACGAAATGCAGGCTACTGGACTACGGGAGGTTTCTAACCCTTCCGAGTTATTATTATCCCAAAATGAAGAAGAACTAAGCGGTATTACCGTGAGCGCTACGATGGAGGGAATGCGCCCCATGTTGATTGAAACCCAAGCACTGGTGAGTAAGGCAGTCTATGGAACACCTCAGCGATCTTCCACTGGTTTTGACCTGCGGAGACTGAGTATGATTCTGGCGGTATTGGAAAAAAGATGTGGCTTTCAATTTGGGCAAATGGACGTATTTTTAAATATTGCCGGAGGAATCCGGGTAGACGATCCGGCGATTGACCTGGCAATCTTGTGTGCACTGATCTCTTCGTTACAGGATATTTCGGTACCCGGTGATGTTTGCTTTGCGGGAGAAGTTGGTTTGTCGGGAGAAATTCGGGCGGTCAGCCGGGTAGACCAGCGGATACAGGAAGCAGACCGACTTGGATTTAGTCGGATTTTTATTTCAAAATACAATACCAAAGGCCTGGATACCAAACGCTATAAAATTAAAATTCAGACAGTAGGTAAGATTGAAGAATTATATCGAATACTTTTTGAATAACTGATGGATCTCGATATCAAACTTATCAATATGTAATCACTCTTCGCACGACCAACAAAATCATACAAATAAAAATCAGGATCAAAGCTGCTAACGCGCCTTGGTTCTCCATTCCGTACAGACCATCCTGGAGTTTGTTCCACATACTGTAAACCAGGATGATGGAAAGCGGAATCCCGATTATTCTTTTTAGTAAAACCATAGTACAAAGTTAGGCAAAAATGATGCCCTGCCGTTGTCGTAATCCCGATAATAAATGGAGATTCTTTTCCAAATGGGTTGATCAACACTTTTTGCCGTCTTCCGGAGACCTTTAACCAATCGTTAACCCGAATTAACATTCCACTAAGCTTATCATCTGAATCTAATGCGTTCTTTTACTTTCGAAACGTAAAACCCCTTTATATATAGAAGTTGAATTACACACTTGATGATACTTTTTAGAATTAAAAGAGAATCAACTTCATACTTTGTTTAAACTGTGGGATGCATAACCAAGTGCCGTAGGTGTCAGGGAGGAATTTCAAACCAAAATTACTGATTGAATAACCCTAATCTACCAGGTGAGAAAAACTGATGCGTACGGCCATCCCAAACCACGGAGGGATTTTTCTTTCTTCCCAAAAACAGGAGACAGTCCATTGAAAAATGACTGTCTTTGTTTTTTTAATCTTCCTTATCCAACCAACGAATCATTGGCGGAATCAAAAATAAATCACTAATAATCGCACTGACCAACGTCAGACTAATCAGTAATCCAATATTTACACTGGGTGGATGAATAGAAAACAGCATTACCAAAAATCCAAAAAATAGAATAATGGATGTTAGACAAATAGCCTTTCCTGTCTCCAAAAAAGTAATGTGTAAAGACTCCTCTACCGATTTTCCATTGCCACGACTCAGCTTGTATTTACTCAAAAAATGAATCGTATCATCCACGGCAATTCCAAAAATCACCGCAAAGACAATAGAGATCCCCGCGTCCAGTTCAATACCCAAAAATCCAAGTAATGCTCCCGCCATCAAAAGTGGAAAAACATTGGGAATTAAAGATATAATAACCATTTTTATATTTCTGAATAACAAGGCCATTAGTAAACTTACAATTAGAATCGCAATCCCCAAGCCACCGATCAAACTACGGCGAATATACTCGGCGTTTTTATCGAGTACCAGTCCTGTTCCTGTTTGTTTGTATTGCACAATTTCCGGGTCGGCATTGGCCGCAATCCAGCGGTCGATATCTTTACTGATGATCTGAATACTATCGGCACCCAAATCTAGAATCCGGCTAGTAATTCTGGTTTTCTTTTGGTCTTTACTCAATAAAATACCAATTGAGTTTTCCGGAATTTTAGTAGTCAATTTTTTATATCGTAAAAAGGTCTTTTTAGAATCAGGCATAATATACGCACTGCTGCGATTCCCCTTTTCCATTTGGTTGATACTCTTGTAAACACTGGTCAGAGAGTTGACACCGCCCAAAGTTTTTAGGGAGCGTAAATGAGTTTCTAGCTTGTCTACTTCCATCAACACTTCATAATCGTCTGCCATATAATCTCCCTGCGCGTAAACGGCTACTTCCAACGGACGAAATCCCGCTAATTCTTTTTCAAAATACTGAAAATCGGACGTTATTTTTTCGCCTCGGGGCAAGTTGGATTCAACACTATAATTGGTAGAAACCATAGAAATTCCCCAGGCACAAAGTACGGTGACGATAATCGTTCCCACCAAAATACTACCTTGTTGATCACGCGTAATCCGATAGGCTTTTTCCATTAAATTTTCCCAAAATAACTGTGATTTTCCAATTTTCATCAACTTATCTGTCCCAAATAAAACGAGGAGCGAAGTCGTAAAAAAGATCACCGTAATATAGGCAACCACCACTCCAATCGCGGCATTCATTCCAAAATCCCGGATGGGAATCACTCGACTTGACATCAAGGTGGCAAAGCCAACGGCGGTCGTCAGTGAGGTCAATAAAGTAGCCATTCCAATTTCGCGAATGGTGGTTTGAATGGCAGTACTACGATCAAACCCTTTCCTTAATTCGTCGATATATTTGGACATGATATGAATCACATCCGAGGTCCCAACGATGATCATCAACACCGGATAGAGCGCCGCCATCGCATTGAGTTCCCGGCCCGTGAGACCGAGGATTCCCATAAATAAAAGAAGCCCCAATCCGATGGAAATCATCGCAATCAAAATCCCCTGAAGTCGCCGGAAAATCCAGAACAATATGATACTTACCAGGATACCCGAAATGATGGCTGATACCGTCACTTCCCGCTTTTGCATGCGGACCATTTCTTTTTGAAAATAAGCGGGGCCCAGTAAATGATAACTGTCAAAAGTATAATTTTTGGCGAGGGTATCAATCGCGTTGACCAATTCTGCGGAAGCGTCCAAGTCAAGAATGTCTTCTGTTTTTAGCGCGACAACAAGCGCATCACCTTTATGGGAAATTAAGTTGCCAACAAACCGTTCGTCTCCCATGATTCGGGACTTATCTTTTTCGTATCTTTTTGGATTATTACGATGAATGGCTGGAACGGTGGTGATCGCAAAAGGTGTTTTTAGGGGATATGAAATAGTGGTCAACGAAACAGACTCCGTTGCGTGCGGAAGCGACCTTGCTTTGATAGTAAAATCGTGTACATTGTTTAAAAACTGTTCTTCGAAAACGCCTTCGTTTCGCTTTACGGCGACCATTAAAAAATTAACATCCGTCCCAAACTCGTCCACAAAGTCCCGGTAATATTCCAGGTCTTCGTCTCCTTCGGGAAAAAACTGTTCCAGCGAAAATCCAAATTGTAACTGGAAGATAAAAAAGATGCTGATCACCCCCAAAAAACCAAAAAGAATAATATAATTACGTTGTGGTCGAATCATAGTGTGTTTAGTCAAAAAGCATAAAAAAGGTAATAAGGATCATTAAAAGAATAACTTATAACATTTGGCTGTTTAATTTGCTGCTACTCTTCGTTGGTGAAAAACTCCTTGGCTTTCAGCCAAGGCAAGCTATTATGCTAGGGCATAAATCGCATTTCACCGCCTCGGTTAGCATCAAATTAACCGACCCAAACCTTTATAACTTATTCCTAAGTAATCAACTCCAATAATAACCGATATTTTACTCAAGTTGTTTAAGAATGGTTGGTCACTTAAGTCGGTTTATACAAAGTTTGAACAACTTCGCTATTAAATTGGGATTTTCTTAAATACATGTACTTAATCTTTTGTACCTTTCCATTAGAAAACACACTTACTATGATACCATTGACCTTTGTATTAGCTTTTAACATCTTATTAATCGGAAAAATAATGGTGGTAATCATTATTGCCGGATTTATGCCATTGAGCGCCTTTTCTTTTTTCAAATCTATGTTACCAAAAAAGGAGGAGGAATACCAAAAGGACATGAACGATATGGGAATCAATACTCAAAAACGAGTAAAGGATGTCTACACGCCCATTCGCTATTTATTACCCGTTTCTTTTATTACGATGATTTGTTTGCTAGCCGCTGGCTTTTTTGCTTTTACCAATAGTTTTGAGGGTGAAATCGGAGATAGTCTGATCCTGACGGGTGCTTTTTTTGGTGATGCCAATATCGATTTGATTCGTCAAAGTTTGGCCGTGGTGACCTATGCTTTTTTAGGAAGTTTTATCTGGTCTTCCTTTGCGGTAACGGTTCGATTGTTTTCAAAAGATTTAGTTCCTAGCGTTTATTATCGGGCGGGTATCAGAATGATTTTGGCGGTAGTGATTGCCTTGATTATCTCCTTTTTGATTGGGGCAGAAGGGGCAGCCAATGTATTTCAGTTTAAATCTTCTCTCGTGGCGATTGCATTTCTGGCGGGTATGTTTCCGGAGCGATTTTTACAATATCTTATCAATCTGTTTAAAAAATTCGTCGATCCCGACGGATTAAATACCAACGAACTCTCGCTCTATCGGATCGAAGGAATCACGATGTCCCAAAAGGAAAGGCTAGAAGAAATCGGTATTACCAATGTACAAAATGTATCTACCTACAGTTTTACCCAGTTATGTATCGAAACTCCTTTTGAATCCCGTACGTTACTGGATTGGATCGGACAGGCCAAATTAATCTGTTACTTAAAAAGTGATATGGACAAACTTCGAGCGGTCGGTATCCGTAGTGCATTTGATCTGGTGAGTGTTCGTCGCTCCGATAATGAAATTGGTTTTATCGCGGATGCGGCAGGTATTTCAGAAACACTCCTTAAAAATGTGAATGATCAAGTCCTTTCTGATCGTGGCATCCTCGCATTGGCGAGTTTTCAAGAGGGGGTAAATACCCCCGAACCGGAAGAAACACAGGTTCCAATAACCAATTTACCCGTGGGTGAAAGAATTGAGGCTTGAAATTAAAGTGTTTATCATCAAGAAATGGTCAAAATTAACAGCTATATTTGATATATGGCATAATTTTTACATTAAAAATAATGTTAAAGTGTTAAACTAACCCTCATATCCATAATACAAACCTATTTGTACGTTGTAATATAGGTACTTAAAATCTTAAACGAGATTTGTACTAAACACCAATAGGAATTAAATGAGACTATTTCTGACTTTATGCCTTCTCTTGGGTTGTTTTCAGTTGTTACTGGAACCGATCTGTTCACAAGCTCCGGTCGGAGTAGTGCAGGAAAATATTATTCCTAATCCTAGTTTTGAAAAATACTCATCGACGCCAATCGGCTGGTTTTATAAAGGAAAACATTTCACCTCGGTTATGAAATACTGGAATGCCCCCACTGGTGCTTCACCTGATATTTTCGGACCCAAAGTAAGGGTGCCCGCACAATGGGCCGAAAAGGGTTTTGGGGAGCAGGGAGCACACAGTGGTGTTTCGATGAGTGGAATTACAGCTTATGGCTGTGAAAATGGAAAACCACACTGTCGGGAATATATCCAAATTCAATTGAAAGAACCGCTTGTTTCAGGGCAGCAATACTATGCCGAATTTTGGGTGAGTCACTTGCCACGTTCTCTAAGAATTAATAATTTAGGTATGTATTTTTCGGATCAAGCCATTGGTGAAATTACCGCAACTCCGCTTAAATACAATCCACAGGTAATGACCGAAGCAATCATTGATCAGCGTAATAATTCCTGGATTAGAATCTCGGGGAGTTTTAAAGCTGAAACGGAAGCCGAACACGTAACGATTGGAAATTTTTTCTCCGACGAGGATACTAAAATTCAAAAAGCACATTCAAATAGTCTACCTTATGCCTATTATTATATCGATGATGTAATGGTTGTCAAACAGGAGCCAATCATCAATGTTCCGGTCAAGGAAAATGACCTATGTTGTATCGAAGTTGTAAAGGGAGAAACGATTCAATTAAAAAATATCTTTTTTGATACGGCCGAAAATGAATTATTACCACGTTCCTACGTGGAGCTAAAAAAACTATTAGCGTTGATGCAAAAACGGCCTAACATGAAAATTGAAATTCGTGGGCATACGGACAATATTGGTGATCAGGAATACAACCTTTCTCTCTCCACCCGCCGCGCCGCCGCCGTGGTATCTTATCTCAACAAATACGGTATCCACCCCGAGCGAACAAAGTTTAAAGGCTTCGGTAGTCAGCGTCCCATCTCTGATAATTATACAGAGTCGGGTCGCCAATTAAATCGTAGAGTGGAGTTTTTGGTGTTAGAGGAGTAAATGAAAAAAATGACACTTTACTGAATAGTATCTTTGTAAAGATATGATATAATCCACGCTACTTGTCTCGACTGAAATCCGCACATCCGCACATCTAAAAATCACCGCCTCGGTTTATACTTCGATCCATCCAGAATCTGCTGTCCATCCTTCATCTCCAGCAACTCCGCCGGAGTAACCTCCGGATGACGTTTCATATATGCTTTGACGATATTCCAGCCCACCCAATTGGCCGTTCTACCCGGAGCTTTGGGTGGCATACCTGGTGCGTTGGGGCTATAATCTATCAGCTTTCGAATGTCTTTGTACCTGGTAGAATACAGCAGATCTTCTCCGATAAAGTGAGACCATATTTGCAATTCATTTTCTTCCAACCATTCCACTTGTGTACCTGTATATTGCAATAAAATACTATCGGGAGTACGTGGCAATAACAAATCAAGCACGTAATATTTTCTACCGTGGTGAATCATGTAGTCGATCAATCGGTCACCTTCAATATCACCCACCAGGTCGTCAGCAACGGCCTCCATCGTCTTACTAACCAAATGCTCTTTATTCATAGAGCGTCGAATATATGCCGGAAAAAAACCGGGATTGTAGCGTGGATAATTACTGCCCAGGAAAAAATCCAGTCCAACGCCTACCATTCCGTCAGCAACAAAATTTCCCAAAGAATATTCTGAAATAAAAGTGATGACTTCCGGAATTTCTTTATCGGGAAAATAGTACTTATAAAATTTGAAGGCTTTGTCTAAATCATTTTTATAAAGTGAAAAATCTCCCAGTACAATCTGTGTGGTATCATAAAGCTGTCGGATTTGGGGTGTTTTAATAAAAAGATCAAAAATTTGTGGATTCTGTAATGCGGGAATTATTTTGGCTAGGTAGATATCACGGAAAAATGCGGGATATAGTGAATCTAGTTGCTGCATTCCTGCGAGCGTATTCGTGGTATCTAAATCAAACAGATCTTTTTCGAAGTGTTTGAACTTAAGATCCGTTTTAATATTAGAAACATCTGGAATATGCTTATTTTTGTCCCCAAAACAGGAAGACAGACAGCATCCACACACACAAATTAAAAAAAATAAGAAAAAACGTAAGGTTGAAAACATTTTTGGATGGCGTTCGTTTGCGAGTAAACAAATAAAAATATCAAGAAGATAACTTCTTACAAAACTACAAATAATGAAAAAAATTGTATTCTTATTTAGCATCTTAATTTTAGCGGGAGTGGAATTATCCGCTCAGTCGGCTTTTCGGTTTGGCTTTCAGCTGAGTCCTAATTTTACCTGGATTGGCAATAATGAAAGAACGATTAATGGTAATGGCAGCAACCTTGGCCTAAAAGTCGGGGTGATTGGAGAAAAATTTCTTTCTGCCCAGGATAATTATCTGTTGACCTTTGGAATTGGTTTTGCTTTCAATCAGGGAGGTACCCTGAAACACGATATCGGAGGAGATTTTTGGACCAATTCTCTAGATGAAGGAGATCCATTGCGCACATTACCAGACGGTGTAAACCTAAAGTATGGTATTCAGTACATCGAATTACCACTTGGCTTGAAAATGCGTACCCAGGAATTTGGTTATTTACGTTATTTTGTCGAACCAGCTTTTACGCTCGGCATTAGAACACAGGCCAGAGGGTCTATTGATGGAGCTTCCGGACTTTCCGCCGAAGATATAGATATTAAAAAAGATGTCTCATTCTTGAACTTATCCCTCGGAATAGGCGCCGGAGTTGAATATTCGATTGGTGAAAATCTCTCGTTAATTGGTGGATTGGCTTTCCAGAGCGGATTTACGGATATCTCTAACAATGATGGACAACAAAAAGCGGCCGGCCAAGAGCCTGTATCAGAAGACTCAAAAGCTAAAATCAACAGTTTGACCATCAGAATAGGCGTAATGTTCTAGTCAATAAAGGAAAAAACGCATAATGGAGGACAATACTAAGCACACGGAGCAACTATACGTGCTTTCGTACACTTAGTATTGTTTTTCCACTTTAAACCTATTACCTTTGCGTGAATTTTTCAGCAGGGGTTTCTTTTTTTAGATATTATCACTTTAAAGTGAATCTAATAAACTGATAATCACGTTATTAAAATCCTTACTATTCATATTTTATACGAATATTGAGATTCGATTTTTAATAAAACAAAATAAAACTTAAGATACATATGGCTCTGATCGGACAAATTAGAAAAAATAGCTGGTTACTCATCCTGACCATTGGACTCGCACTTGCTGCCTTCATCATCATGGATATGTCTTCTGGTGATAAGAGTTTATTTGGTTCTTCCCAAAATATTGCTGGAACCATTGAAGGCGAAAAAGTAGATTGGGGAGAATTTAACCGAGCCGAAAACATCCTTTATTCCAATTCTGGTGGTGATGTATTTGCTCGTCGAGCAGGTCTATGGAATTATTTTGTAGAAGATAAACTGGTAAGAAAAGAAGCGGAAGCAATGGGCCTTGGTGTTGGAAAGCAGGAATTATTAGACTTGCAGTTTAGCAGCGATAACCGAAAACTGAGTCCACTCATTTTACAGCGGTATTCTAATCCTTCTACCGGACAGGTTGATCGTCAGCAATTGACGGAAATTAAGACGGCCATCGAAAACAGAACTATCACTAATCCTGACTTCAAAACTCGTTGGGGATATCAGGAAAACGAAATCATTAAAACTTCATTACAGTCAAAACTAGAAACATTGGTTTCTAAAGCTATTTATACCCCTAGCTGGATGGCAGAAATAATGTATAATAATGATGAGCAGAAAGTAGACTTTGAGTACGTTAAAGTTCCTTTTGATAATATTGATGATAGTAAGGTGACCCTTACGGATGCTGATTATACCAACTATATGAACGATAATCAAGCACTATTCCGTCAAGATGAGGAAACACGTAAAATAGATTATGCTGTTTTTGAGGCAAAAGCAAGTGCTGAGGATGAAAGTAAAATTAGAAATGACTTGAGTGGATTGTTGCCTGGTTTCGCAGCGGCATCTAATGACTCTGCGTTTATAGAAAATAATTTTGGAACCATCAGTGGTATTTATCAAAAGAAATCAACCTTAAATAATCTCTACGCAGATACGCTTTTCCGCGTTGCACCGGGTTCCGTAGTTGGGCCTTATAAAGACGGAAATGCTTTTGTGGCCATCAAAGTAATTGATCGAAAAGTTGTTCCTGATTCTGTTCGCTCGCGTCATATTCTAATTCAAGGAGCAGATCAGGCAAGTTTTGCCCGTGGCTTTCAATTATTGGATAGTCTTAAAAATCTGATCGAAACTGGAACGGAGCGATTTGATTCGTTGGCCGTGAAATATAGTCAGGGACCGTCCAACGCTAAAGGTGGTGATCTGGGATTTGCCGGACCAAATGCGATGGTGGGGCCATTTAATGACCTCATTTTTTATCAGGCGGAGAAAAATGAATTGAATATTATCGCTACACAGTTTGGTTTACACCTTGTAGAAGTGACCGATTATAAATTTCTGAATAACGAAGAAGGAGTTAAAATCGCCACCCTCAGACAAAATATCATCCCAAGTGAGGAGACCATCAGCGCCGTAAATAACAAAGTGCTGGAATTTGTTAGTAACAATACCACCGTCAATGATATGGTAACCGCAGCACAAGCTGATCCGTCGATTATGGTAGAAACTTCTCCTCCCGTCAAGAGTAGCGATTATATTTTAGGGACGTTGGGTAGTGGACAGACTTCAAGAGATATTATCAAATGGGCTTTTGATAATGGAAGTGTAGGAGAAGTATCATCACAGGTTTATATTTATCAAAATGCGGTAGATTTTTATGACGAAAAATTTGTGGTAGCAGGTCTGAGAGCCATTCAGCCGGCCGGTATGCCTTCCGTAGATTTCGTCAGAGGTGATATTGATACGCAAGTAAGAAATTACAAAAAAGGACAAATGCTGATGGAAGAGATGAAAGGTAAAGATCTGAATGCTATCGCAGGTGCTTATTCTACAGGAGTAGAAACAGCCACGGACCTTAGCTTTACTTCTTCCGCAATTCCTGGAGCCGGAGCAGAACCAAAAGTCATTGCCACTGCTTTTGCAGTAACCGAAAATCAAGAGTCTGCACCCATCATTGGTAATGGCGGTGTCTATATTCTTAAACCGACCCGAAAGACTACCGTCGGATCAGCTACCAATCTGATAGACGTAAAAAAGAGAACCAACACCACTATGCGTAATCAGGTACGAGGACAAATTGTGGAAGGACTTAAGAAAAATGCAGAAATTACCGATAATCGGTCCAGAGTCTATTAAAAGTATATAATTTTGGTGCATATTTTGAACCTAAAAAGCTAATTCCCTCGTAATATAGGGTGTTAGCTTTTTTTTTCTATTTTTGTGGATTACTACACTTGTCGTATTATTTTCATTTTATAATAGGTAGCAAGGTAGCTTTCCGCAAATAACTGATTTTAAGAAGCATTCTTTTTCCAAGCCCACAAACCTCGACACTAATCTGGCGTTCTTCTGTGGCTAAAAATCAGTGAAACCTAACAAAGAAGAAAAAAAATAGTTGGCTATAAGCCAATTGTATTATTATTTATTTCATTCACCATCATAAATTATTAAAGATGAACATAGCAGTCGTTGGCACCGGGTACGTTGGACTAGTAACGGGTACTTGTTTCGCCGAAACCGGAAACAATGTTATTTGCGTTGATATCGATGCAAAAAAGGTAGAGCGAATGCGGAACGGAGAAGTTCCCATTTTTGAACCAGGTCTGGAACTTCTTTTCGAAAGAAATACCAAGCAGGGACGCCTTTCTTTTACAACTAATTTGGCCGAAGCCATTAAGGATGCCAAGATCATCTTTCTAGCTTTACCAACACCTCCGGGCGAAGACGGATCAGCAGATCTTTCTTACATCCTTGGAGTAGCAAGTGACCTTTCGGGAATTATTACCGATTATAAAGTAATCGTGGATAAGAGTACCGTTCCAGTTGGAACTTCCGAATTAGTGCACGAACGTTTGGCCAAGCATTTAGATACTAATCTATTTGACGTCGTATCCAATCCTGAATTTTTACGGGAAGGAGTTGCCGTTGATGATTTCATGAAGCCCGACCGAGTAGTAATTGGTACTACTTCAGATAAGGCAGAAGCAGCCATGAGAAAATTATACGAACCATTCGTTCGTCAGGGTAACCCCATCATCTTCATGGACGAACGTTCTGCGGAGATGACTAAATATGCGGCTAACTCTTATCTAGCTACTCGTATCTCTTTTATGAACGAAATTGCCAACCTTTGCGAAAAGGCGGGAGCAGACGTGGATATGGTACGTAAAGGAATGGGTAGCGATAACCGTATCGGTAAGCGTTTCTTATTTCCTGGTGTTGGTTACGGTGGAAGCTGTTTTCCAAAGGATGTTCAGGCATTACACCGTACGGCCGGACAGCACGAATACGACTTTAAGATTCTGAATTCCGTTATGGATGTAAATCAGATTCAAAAGACCGTATTAGCCAAGAAAATCAAGCGTTTCTTCGGTGCGGATATCGCAGGTAAGACAATCGCTATCTGGGGATTGGCATTTAAGCCTAATACCGATGATATCCGGGAAGCACCCGCACTTTATATTATGGAAGAATTGTTACAAGCTGGAGCAAAAATTAAAGCTTTTGATCCAGAAGCAATGGAGCATATCGGACAAATGTTTGGTGACCGTATCACTTTGGTAGAAAGTCAGTACGAAGCGCTAGAAGGTGCAGATGCCTTGGCAATCATTACTGAGTGGAGCGTATTCCGTACACCTGATTTCAGTAAAATTAAAAATATGGTATCTACCAGAGCGATCTTTGATGGTCGTAATCTGTACAGCCTGGAAAGCATGAAAGAACACGGATTCCACTACGAAAGTATCGGAAGATCTATCGTGGAAATTCCTGCCACTAAAGTTGGTTCCAGTAATGGACAAATGGCTTAAAATAAATTAGTACTGGTAGCGGATATTATCTGCTTTTGTCAGTAGGAAATATTTTCCGATCCCGGAGTTTGTTAATTCAAACTTCGGGATTTTTGTTTTCATTCTCGTATTTTTGTCATTCAAGTTATTTAAGATTATTATCTTTAAGGACTTGGATGAAATAAGTTATGTTAATGCGTCAACTGTCAGACGAATATTCCGCAATCAATTACCTAATTTTACGTTATGCTGTTATGATTAGAACTATTTGCTTTTTATTGTTGATCCTCTTTTTGGTTGGATGTAAAAATGATTTTAAAATAGTATCCGAAAAAAATGAATTCGGGCAAAATATTAGTTACCAAATCCACAAAGAAACGGGGCTGAAAGAAGGTGCTTATACCCTCAAGGACAGCACTGGAGTGTTACTGGAAGAAGCCAACTACCTAAACGATACTTTACACGGAGAACGAAAAATTTACACAGAGCAAGGAGTACTGGAAGCTATCGAAAATTATAAAGATGGTACTTTTGAAGGATCGTATCAACTGTTCTATCCCAATGGTCAGATCAAATTTGCGGCGGAATACCGCGACGGGGTATTAGCGGGAGAAGCGAAAAGCTATTACGAAGATGGACAACTCAAAGAAACGGTAGCATTTAAGGACAATGTCGAAAATGGTCCTTTCTTAGAATATCATCCAAATGGTAATTTAAAAGCCAAGGGCAGTTATTTTAGTGGCAATCATAGTGAACACGGCCCCCTGGAGTTATATGACGAAAATGGAGACCTTATCAAAAAAATGAATTGTGAAAAAGGGGTATGCCGCACCAGTTGGACACGAGAGGATGGCGATGTGAGTACCAAAAAAATATAACGAACGAATGAGAATGAAGCAATTTTTAGGGATACTTCTTTTGCTGGTAATGTGTTTTACGAGTCACGCGCAACGCTTAGGAGGACAACGTGTTTTTGAATTTCTAAATCTCTCCCCTTCTGCTCGGATTACTGCGCTGGGTGGACAGTTGTTGGCGGTAAAAGACAGCGACCTGGCTTCGGCTTACCATAATCCTGCCCTGCTCAATTCGGAGATGGATAAGCAGCTTTCTTTTAATTATAATTTTTATGCTGCCGATATTGGTTCCGGTTACGCTGCTTACGCACAGCACATTGACAAATTAGGGATGACCTTTCACGGAGGTGTTCAATTTGTTGACTACGGGACTTTTAACCAAACAGATGAATTTGAGCAGAACCTGGGAACCTTTAAAGCCGCAGAATATGCGATCAATGTCGGTGCCTCCCGACAACTGTACGAAAATCTCTCCGTTGGTGCTAACCTAAAATTTATTACCTCTCAGCTGGAGTCCTATAACTCGACGGGACTGGCTTTGGATTTTGGTGCTTATTATCGGGATACGAGTAGTAATTTTTCGGCGGCTTTGGTGATCCGTAACGCGGGATTAACACTTAGTTCTTTTCGGGAGAACAATCGAGAATACCTGCCTTTCGAAATTAATCTGGGAATCGCTCAAAAACTAAAATATCTACCTTTCCGACTCACGATTAATTACCGTAATCTAGATCAGTGGAACATTCTTTATGATGACCCTAATGTAGTGGATGAGGGTCCGCTGCTCGGTGGTACTGAATCCTCCGAACGTGGTTGGTTTGCGGTCAATGTAGATAATTTTTTCCGACATTTATCTTTTGGAGGAGAATTTTTATTTGGGAAAAAGGAAAATTTTAGGGTAAGAGCAGGATATAATCATCAACGTAGAGCAGAATTGAAAGTAGCAGCATTTCGTAGCTTGGCTGGATTTTCTTTCGGGGTAGGAATGAAGGTGAGTAAATTCAGGATAGAATACGGACGAGCGATCTATCATTTGGCGGGTGGAGTCAATCATTTGAGTATTTCTACCAGTATTAATGAATTTAAAAAATAGTAGCTGCAACTATTTTCCATTTTATCTCGTCTGAAAAGGGAATCTGTTTTATTTAAAAATAATCTCCATACTCAAACATGTTGACCTTATATTTTACAAACTCCGTTTTCTTTGCCTACTTGACCTATCTGGGGCTGGAAAAAAAAAGGAGAATTTTCCTGGAAAAAAGATTTTGGTTATTGTTGATTGGCTTACTGCTGTCCGTTTTTTTAAATCAACAGTTTACATATTTCGGAGTTCCTTTCTTTATATAAAAATCCTTACATAAAACGATCCTCCCACTCTGGGCGTGGTAACATACAAGCTTCCTGCTTACCAAACCACCGGTAGCGATTCTGAGCAATGATATCGTAAACAGCATCTCGAATAAATCTGGGAATAAAAGAAAGATAATACAAATAAGACCATCCTCCACCTAAGTACCGAAAAATACGTAAGACAACATCAGATTTCAGATACTTCTCTTTTCCCTCTATCAAAACAACCGTGTCCATAGAAAAATCACTCAATCCTGCTTCTGCGAGCAATTGCTGTCCTGCTTCTGATTGTAAAGACGAATAGCGAATCAAACCACGATCGTCCCTGGTAATCACTTCCTGTACAAACCCATTACAGAGATTACAAACCCCATCAAAAAGAAGAATTGGATCAGATTCTTTGTAAATCATATTTTTTAAACTATTATTGCACCATTAAGTTTTAAAAAAAAGTTAAAAAAACCGTTACTTATCGTAACATTCTGCATCTAAAGAGGAAACAGGATGAAATAAACGTTTTAATTATTCTTTTTAAGTTATTAAAACGTCTCTTTTTTATAATACTGATACCTTTGTCGAACATATTTGGTGTACTTCCTTTCATAGGGAGTGGCTGATACTATATTATTTTTTTCAATTTTTAACCATTATTAAATTTAAACTCATTTTACTATGAAAGAATATCTCAGTGGATTATCAGATAGTTTATCAAACAGTGTTGGAGGTTCCCTGCCAGGAGTTTTTGGCGCCTTAATCATTTTACTCATTGGATTCTTAGTAGCCGGCATCTTTAAAAGACTCACCGTTGGTGTGCTAAAGAAAACAAATATTGACGAAAGGCTAGGAAGAAAAATGAACGTTAGTTTCAGAATCGACCAGTTGGTTGGGAAACTAGTTTATTATTTGGTTCTAATGTTTGTATTATTAATTGTCCTAGATAAGCTTGGTATAAATAGTGTGCTAGATCCACTTAAAGACATGGTCGGTCAATTCTTTGGATTTATTCCAAATATTATTGCTGCGGGTATTATCGGTTTTGTAGGTTATACCATTGCAACGATCATTTCGGAAGGAACTGGATTCATCGCCGGACGTGTCGAAACTCTATCCGAAAAAATGGGCTGGAAAGACCCAGTAGCTTTAACTAAGCTAGTTAAGCAATTGGTATTTGTTATCATTTTTGTTCCAATTCTCATTATGGCTTTGGACCAATTAAATATGGAAGCAATTAGTGGTCCTGCCAAAAATATGCTGAATAGCATGATGGCAGCAATTCCAAAAATTATCGCTGCGGCTATCATCTTAGGAGTGTTCTTCGTAGTTGGTAAATTTGTTGTAGGATTCTTAACCGAATTATTACGTAACTTAGGAGTTGACGACCTTTCTAACAAAATGGGCTTAAGCAGTATGCTTGGTTCAACGCCTGCTTCTAAAATGGTTGGTAACATCGCTTTCTTCTTTATCATGTTCGCAGGTATCCTTTCCGCGGCTGACAAATTAGAAATGGCTTCGATCTCTAACATTCTTGAAGATATATTTGAAGTAACGGGTCGTATCTTATTCGGATTATTTATCATGGCTATCGGAGCTTTTATCGCCAACAAGGTAACTGGTGTAATGGCATCTAATAAAGACAACGAATGGTTGGCTTCTATGGCTAAATTTGCGATCCTGGGAATCTTTGGAGCGATCGCCTTATCTACGATGGGTATCGCAGATGATATTGTTAACCTTGCTTTTGGATTAACCTTAGGCGCTATCGCAGTTGCTTTTGCTCTTTCTTTCGGACTGGGTGGACGTGAAGCTGCTGGTAAGACAATGGAAAATTTTCTGAGCCGTTTCCGTAAATAATAGTTAAACCTAAAAAGGAAATAACTTAAATAAAAGCACTTGTTACTTCGGTAGCAAGTGCTTTTTATTGTCTAAGGAATGGCGATTAAATAGATTGAGATAAAAGGTGAAATATTTTTTCATCAATCAAGGCGCTGAAATGGGCGTTATGCACAGCATAATAACCATTTTAGTAACGAAGAGTGATGGAAAAAGAGGAAGCATAGTGTCTTAATTTATTAATACCTCATTCCTAATAAACACCATTTTTTCTGATTATTTTTGGCTAAAACCATATTTTTAATATTTTTTTAACTAAACAAAAACGTTTTTAAGATCTAATTTTTTGTTATAGAGATAAAACAAAAAGTGGTTAATTCGTCACTTATTTTATCCCACTAAAACTAAAGATTATGAACTTGAACGTAAAATTAATTTTCCTGATCGCCTGCTTTTTTTCTATTGGCCAACTCGACGCACAGTATTTTGGTCAAAATAAAGCTCGCTACGAAAACTTCGACTTTGAAGTTTACCATACCCCAAATTTTGACATCTATCATTACCTGAAAAATGATAGTTCTATTTTAGCTTTAAGTCAACAAACCGAGCAGTGGTACCGACTGCATCAAGCCGTTTTAAGAGATACATTTAGTGAAAAAAATCCACTTATTTTTTATAATAACCACGCCGATTTTCAACAGACAAATGTCATTTCTGGAAATATTGGCGTGGGAACAGGGGGCGTCACCGAAGCGTTGAAAAACCGAGTCATTATGCCACTCACGCATTCCAACCAACAGACCCACCATGTTTTGGGACATGAACTAGTACACGCCTTCCAGTATAATATGGTCCTCAACGGTAAAGGAACTTCACTGCGTAATTTGGCCAACCTGCCGCTGTGGATGGTAGAAGGACTGGCCGAGTATTTATCTATTGGTCGGTCGGATGCGCACACGGCAATGTGGATGCGCGACGCCGTGCTACACGATGATGTTCCTGCCATCAAAGATCTGGACAGTCCTAAATACTTTCCCTACCGCTGGGGGCAAGCCTTTTGGGCTTATGTAACCGGTGTCTACGGAGATGAAATTATCGAACCTTTCTTTATGACTACCGCTAAAGAAGGATTGAAAGTTGCTTCTAAAAAAGTCTTGGGTACTACCTTTGAAGACTTGAGCGATAACTGGCAGAAAACCCTGAAAAGTCATTACCAACCTTACCTGGCAAATAAATCAAATGCGATCGGTAAGAACTTGTTTTCTGAAGCGAACGCGGGTAAAATGAACCTCTCCCCCGTGTTAAGTCCCAATGGAAAATATGTTGTCTTCCTCTCCGAAAAAGATCTATTTTCTTTAGACCTTTTTTTAGCAGAAGCTCGTACGGGTAAAATAGTTCGCAAACTGGCGAGTCCCCAAAAAGACGGTCACATCGACGATTTTAGTTATCTGGAATCAGCCGGAACCTGGTCTCCTAATAGCAAAAGATTTGCTTACGTGGTCGTAAGTAAAGGTGCTAATCGACTGGTCATTAAAAATATTAGTAATGGAAAAACAGACCAGGAAATAGAGATTCCCGGACTGCCAGCAATCACCAATCCTGCCTGGTCGCCGGATGGTAAATCGATTGTTGTTTCGGCATTGGTCGAAGGACAGAATGATTTATATGCTTATAATTTAAAATCTAAAATCGTAACGAGACTCACCAATGATCCAGCTTCGGAACTACAGGCGGCGTGGTCTCCCGATGGAAAAAGTTTAGTTTTTAGTACTGACCAAATCAGCCTAAAGCACGGACGTACCAACGGAAAATGGACTTATGGTTTGGCGACTTTAAATCTAGCGACTGGCGAACAAAGGCATCTGAATATATTCCACGGAGCAGATAATTTTAATCCTGTTTTTGACCACGAAGGTAATATCGTATTCTTGTCTAACCGAGACGGTTTTCGAAATGCGTATCGTTATGAGCCAACCACGGATTCTATTTTTCAATTGACCAATCTGGTCACGGGTATCAGTGGGATTACACATCAGGCACCGGCCTTGAGTGTTTCTACGCGCAAAGACCGAATCCTCTATTCGATTTTTGATAAAAATCGCTATTCTATTTTTCAGGCCAAGCAAAGTGAGATGCTTCGGTTGCCTGTACAAAATAATGATATAAAAATGGCAGCGGCTCTATTACCCGTTGTCAACCCTGAAATAGTGGATGTAGTAAATACCAATCTAAATCGGTTGGATGGTCTATCCAAAATATCAGGAGATGCGATGGAAGAAGGGGTTTATAAATCCAAGTTTAAACTGGATTATGTAGGTGGAGGTGCCGGAGTCGGAGTTGGGGTTGGAAACGGAAACAATCTGAATGCTAACACCGCATTATTAGGAGGTGTAGAAATGTTGTTTGGAGACGTTTTAGGCAATCATCAACTGCTGGCCGGAGTATCGCTCAATGGTGAATTACGAGATTTGAGTGGTCAGGTTACCTACATAAACCGTAAAAAAAGAGTTACCTGGGGAGCCAATTTATCGCACCTGGTGACGCGTTCTGGATTTAGTGGTTTTCCTCAATTAGACGAGATTACGGTTGGAGACGACAAGATTCAGGTGCAGCGCGTAGATTTAAATATTACCAGATTATTTCAGAATAGTGGAGGGCTATTTGCCCAACTTCCTCTTAATCGAACGCAACGGTTTGAGGTAGGAACCAATTACCGCAGATTCTCTTTTCAAAATGAGGTCGTTCCGTATATTTATGATACGTTTGGAAGATTTCTTGGAGTGGGTGATCGGGAAAAAATAGAGCTTGGACAACAGCCACTGAATATCTTTACGACCAGTGCAGCTTTTGTAGGAGACAATACAGTTTTTGGGGTTACTTCCCCTCTGAAGGGACACCGTTATCGAATCGGGGTAGAACAATATCTAGGGGATGTAAAATTCTTCTCTACCTTACTGGATTTTAGAAAATATCAATATCTAAAACCATTTTCGGTAGCCGTACGAGCGACGCATTATGCCCGTTATGGAGAAGGCGCGGACGCTTTGCCAGCTTTATACGCAGGCGATCCTACGCGAGTAAGAGGATATGGCTTCAATGGTATTGGGCAGACCTTACAGGAGAATGGAATAAACTTCAATCAGCTGATTGGGAATAAATTACTGCATGGTAGCTTTGAACTAAGAATGCCTTTTACTGGACCAGAAAGTTTGTCTTTGATAAAGTCAAAATTCCTGTTTAGTGATTTAGCCATTTTTGTAGACGGTGGCGTAGCCTTTTCTGAATTTGGTGACCTGGTCGGGGAGACCACCGCCTTTTCACCAAAGCCTATTTTTAGTACAGGTGTTTCTTTGCGGGTGAATGTTTTTGGTGCCTTAATTTTAGAACCTTATTACGCAATTCCGTTGCAGAAAAATACGAGAGGGGTATTTGGTTTGAATATCGTTCCGGGATGGTAGTGTCTAATTGAAGTAGGGTAATGAATAATGAATAATGCCCGCAATCGCGTTTTACACGATCGCCGGGCATTATTCATTACCATATTATTCATTATTAATTAAATCCTATACCAAAAAGCAGGATAACTTATGCAGTTATTCTGCTTTCTTATTAGGAACCAAATAGTCAAAACGTACGTAAGAAGTTTTTAATATCTTTGCGTGGCAACAAATAATAACCAAACACCTTATAAAATAAACCCACTTTATATGAAAAAGAGTTTTCTAAAAAAATTAGGACTTAAACAAAAAAATAACGGAACCAGTACCGGATTAAAGTCTTCTGCCGGTTCTAAAGGATATATCGAATCCTACTCTCCCGTAGACGGAAAATATATTGGCAGTGTAAGCGTCACTTCCAAAGCAGAATACAATAAAGTAATTCGAACTTCACAAAAAGCCTTTGCTAAATGGCGTACGATTCCCGCTCCAAAACGGGGAGAAGTCGTTCGACAATATGGTAACGCGCTCCGCGAACAAAAGCAGGAACTTGGTCAACTGGTTTCTTACGAAATGGGCAAGAGTCTACAGGAAGGACTCGGTGAAGTACAGGAGATGATTGATATCTGTGATTTTGCGGTAGGCTTATCCCGTCAGTTATACGGACTTACGATGCACTCGGAGCGTCCTTCGCACCGGATGTACGAACAATGGCATCCATTGGGTATCGTAGGAATTATTTCTGCCTTCAATTTTCCGGTAGCCGTCTGGGCCTGGAACTCGATGATCGCTATTGTTTGTGGGGATGTTTGTGTTTGGAAACCTTCCGAAAAAACGCCTTTATGTGCCGTCGCTTGTCAGAATATCTTACATAAAGTATTGAAGGAAAATAAAGTTCCCGAAGGTGTTAGTTGTTTGATCAACGGTGATTATCAGGTAGGAGAATATATGACGACTGATAAGAACGTAGGACTCGTAAGCGCGACCGGAAGTACGAGAATGGGTAAGATCGTTGCGGCTACTGTCGGGGAAAGACTTGGTAAAACTTTACTGGAATTGGGTGGGAACAATGCCATCATCGTCACCCCAAACGCCAACATGGATTTAGTATTGACGGGTGCATTATTTGGTGCCGTCGGAACTTGTGGTCAGCGTTGTACGACCACTCGTAGATTGATTGTGCACGAAAGTGTTTACAATAATGTGAAGAAAGCATTGACAAAAGCATACAAACAACTAAAGATCGGTGATCCTTTAAGTACCAAAAATCACGTCGGACCACTCATCGATAAAGACGCAGTAAACAACTACCTGAATTCTATTGAAAGATTAAAAGAAGAAGGTGGAAAGATGCTGGTACCGGGGGGCGTGCTAAAAGGTCGTGGTTACGGTAGTGGCTGTTACGTAAAGCCTTGTATTGCCGAAGCAAAGAACGAGTACGAAGTAGTACAGCACGAAACTTTTGCCCCAATTTTATATTTAATTAAATACAAAACGCTGGATGAAGCCATTGAGATGCAAAATAATGTGCCACAAGGATTGTCTTCTGCGATCATGACGGACAGTGTCCGTGAAGCGGAATTATTCCTTTCTGCGGCGGGTTCTGATTGCGGAATTGCCAACGTCAATATCGGAACAAGTGGTGCCGAAATTGGTGGTGCTTTTGGTGGTGAAAAAGAAACGGGGGGTGGTCGCGAAAGTGGTTCGGATGCCTGGAAAGCGTATATGCGTCGACAGACCAATACGATCAATTATAGTAAGGAGTTGCCGTTGGCGCAGGGGATTAAATTTGATTTGTAGAAGGTCGATCTTTTAATCTTAAAATTAAAAGGCCCGTTTTTATCTGATGATAGAATCGGGCTTTTTCTGTTTTTTTTGGTTTCTTTTAATTTCTAATGAGTGGTAATTTTTTTATAATGAGGTAGAAAACGTTTCTGCATTTTATTTTCGCGGAAGACTTTTTCATAAAAAATTGTTCTTGTTAATTACAATGGAATGACCCCATTTATTTTTGTTTTCGTAGTATTCATAAATTTCTCCATCTACATAACGTTTTTTAAATGATTCTTTAAATTTTTTGTAATCAAAATTTGACTTATTCTGTATTCTTATAAGTAATAATCCATCTTCATTTAGCTTGTTTTTTAATACACCTAATATATTTTCTACTTCTATTTCATTGAAAAAGTGTAGAATGTTTGAGGCTATTATTAAGTCAAATTTATTTTTATCTGAATCTAAAAAATTTAGGAAATCTATTTCTTTAAATCCTGGTAAGAATATTTTGTCGAAATTTTCTTTTAGGATTAATTTTGGTTTTTCATCTTCATCAGGAGTAATCTCGTTTGAGTAAACATCGAAAAATGATTTATATTTTTGAATGTTCTCCTTTTTTAGTTCATCCTTTCCAAATTTTAATGATTGTTCTTTATGATTGCTCACACAGGTACTTTCATTAACTTTATCAACACCGATTAATGATCCGTAATCAAAGACATGATAAATTAAGAAAAGATTCCTTGGTACGCGACATCCTATGTCTAAAACATCTATAGGTTCTTTCGATTTCAATAGATTAAAAACATTGAGATATTCACTTTTAGATCTCCCTAATATTTTATTGATGTCGTGAAAATAAGTTTTGTGTGTTCTTATCATTTCATTTGGGTGATTAAGTTTTAAAATTATAAGATAATTTTTACTTTTTTGTTTTGTTTAAACAAAGGTCTAAGAGCAATTTTTTGCTTTCCGACATCACGGCTATTCTACAACTCCATCTTCAAATACCTCCCAGTATGACTCGTTTTATGCTTGGCTACCGTTTCCGGTGTTCCCGTAACAACAATTTCTCCGCCACGGTGTCCACCTTCCAGTCCCATGTCAATAATAAAATCCGCTACTTTGATCACATCCATATTGTGCTCGATTACCATAATTGTATTTCCCTTATCCACCAGTCGATTAAGCACCGTTAGCAATTGCCGAATATCATCGAAATGCAATCCTGTGGTCGGTTCATCCAAAATATAAATCGTCTGTCCAGTATCCCTTTTGGACAATTCTTCGGATAGTTTTACCCGTTGTGCTTCTCCACCGGAAAGGGTCGTGGCGCGTTGTCCCAAAGTAATATATCCCAGTCCAACCTCTTTCAGGGTTTTTAATTTTCGGTAAATATTGGGAATGGGCTGGAAGAAAACCTCTGCTTCTTTCACCGTCATATTGAGTACGTCGTTGATGGATTTTCCTTTGTATAAAACTTCTAGCGTTTCGCGATTATACCGTCGTCCCATACAGTCTTCGCATTCTACTTCTACGTCTGGTAAAAAATTCATTTCAATCACTCGCTTACCGCCACCGCGGCAAGTTTCGCAACGGCCACCTTTGACATTAAAAGAAAAACGACCCGGTTTATAACCCCGAATTTTTGCTTCCGGTAATTCAGAAAATATTTTTCGAATATCCGTAAAAACGCCCGTATAGGTAGCCGGATTAGAGCGCGGCGTACGACCGATCGGAGACTGGTCAATCTCAATCACCTTGTCCAGTTCATCCATTCCCTTGATCGACTTGTGAGGCATAGGACGCTGAGTACTGCGGTACATATGGGTGCGCAAGATCGGATACAAAGTCTCATTAATCAAAGTAGATTTTCCACTTCCGGAGACACCCGTAATACAGGTAAAAGTCCCTAATGGAATTTTAATAGATACGTTCTTTAAATTATTTCCAGTCGCTCCTTTTAGTTCCAGAAATTTACCGTTGCCTTTTCTCCGTTCCGTTGGTACTTCGATTCGCTTTTTATCCCGTAAATAATCTGCCGTCAGCGTATTCATTTTCATAAACTCTTTGGGCATTCCTTCAGCGACTAATTCACCACCCAATTTACCGGCTCCCGGCCCCATATCGATCAAATAATCAGAGGCGAGCATAATATCTTTATCATGTTCAACCACCAAAACTGTATTCCCAATATCGGATAATTGCCGGAGTGCTTCGATCAGTTTTTGGTTGTCGCGTTGGTGTAGACCAATACTCGGCTCATCCAGAATATAGGTGATTCCCGTCAGTTGCGAACCAATTTGTGTAGCCAGGCGAATTCGCTGTGCTTCTCCGCCCGACAAAGAACGTGCGGGACGATTCAGACTCAAGTAATCCAGTCCCACATGCAATAAAAATCCTAGCCGCAATCGAATTTCTTTGACTACATCTTTCGCAATTTCTTTTTGTCTTTTAGAAAAAGTCTTACCTACATTGTCGGTCCAGTTTGCTAATTCGGCCACGTCCATTTCGGCCAGTTCACCGATATTTTTTTCGTTGAGTTTAAAATGTAAAGATTCTTTTTTGAGACGTAGTCCGTTACATTCCGAGCAGATATCAATGGTCATAAAATCTTCCGCCCAGTTTCTGATTTTTTCGGAAGTAGATTCTTTAAACCAGCGTTCCAGCATTTTAAATAATCCTTCCTGTGCAAGGTCGTAAGTAAAGTCGTGCTTGGCGTATTTAGAAGCGACGCCATAACCATTTTTACCACCATAAAGCAAGATGTCCATCGCCTCTTTTGGAATATTTTTTACGGGTGTAGAAAATTTAAATTTATATTTTTTGGCAATCTTTTTTAATTGTTTAAAAGTGGAGTTTTCTCTCGGTTCGCCGAAAGGTAAAATCCCGGATTTATTGATACTCAGACTATCGTCCGGAATCACTTTTTTTAAGTCTACCGCATTGACTTTTCCCAACCCTTTACAAGTTGGACAGGCACCGTAGGGAGAATTAAAAGAGAAGGCGTTAGGCGAAGGCTCTTCGTAAGAAATACCAGAATCGGGGTCCATCAAATGTTTACTGTAAGGATGTACTTCCTTCTGACCATGTTCGAGTACCATAATAAAACCGTTACCCATTTTTAAAGCAGTTTGTAGGGATGTGTTTAAACGGTCCCGTCTTTCCTTACTAACGGCCAGACGATCAATCACCGCCTCAATATCGTGGGTCTTGTAACGATCCAGTTGCATCCCGGATTTGATATCCTTAATCTCGCCATCCACGCGAACTTTAGTATAACCCTGCTTACGAATTTGGTCGAAGAGTTCCCGGTAATGTCCTTTCCTGGCGCGCACAAGTGGTGCGAGTAGAACGATTTTCTTTTTATTAAAATTTTTAAAAATATGCTCGAGCATCTGATCCTCGTTATAGCGGACCATCTTTTTACCAGTCTTGTAGGAATAAGCCTCTCCGGTACGAGCGAAGAGTAATCGTAGAAAATCATAAATTTCCGTGATCGTGCCAACGGTCGAGCGGGGATTTTTGCTAACCGTTTTTTGTTCGATAGAAATAACAGGACTCAATCCGGTGATTTGTTCCACGTCCGGTCGCTCCATGTCTCCGATAAATTGTCGAGCGTAGGCAGAAAAGGTTTCCATATATCGGCGTTGGCCTTCGGCATAGATGGTATCGAAGGCTAGCGAAGATTTTCCACTACCACTGATTCCGGTAATCACTACAAAACGGTTACGGGGTATGGAGACATCGATATCTTTGAGGTTGTGCATCCGGGCGCCGATTATGTGCATCTCATCCGGCTCAAAATAACCTTCGTTTTTTGGAGGAGTGGACTTGGAAGCTTTGGTCGCTTTTTTGGTGGTCTTTTTTTTATTTATTGTCGCCGTAGTGGCTGATTTTTTTGCCATAGTATTGATACTGGTCACGCATTCGCAGGCGTGGAAATATGATTGGAGATGGTATTTCTAATATAAACCCTTGAATAACACGCTTGTTTAAAAAATCAGCCATTCAAAAGTTTCTAAACAACTTCTATATCAGGATGACAAAGATAAAACATTTTTTTGGAAAAGTGGGCCTTGAGAGGATGGACTAAATGAAAAATCCCGAATATCACACTAAGATGATATTCGGGATAATGACAGGTTTTTTTAAGGTTAGTAATTAGACCTTATTCTAAAAATTAATTAACAATTACCTGTTCTGTTTTTACCTGTGTTCCTTGCTGGATGGTGACGAACAGGGTTCCAGTAACTTCCAGAGTAGAGAGATCAAAGGTAATTTCTGTTACTTCGGTAACCGTCGAAAAAGTTTCTTCTTTTAGAATTTTTCCTCGGATGTCGCTGATGTAGAGTGTGGTTGGTTGATCTACGGCTTTTAGTCCTATTTTTATCTGACCGGACGTAGGATTGGGAAATATGGATAATTTTATTGGAGTGTCGGGCACTTCCTTTTCTGTTTTTACTACGGGCGGCTCGTCGCTCTGAAGTTTAAATTTGACGGGTAAATTGAAATATACATCTACTTTTTCTCCTTCGTGAATTCCGGGATTCCAGTTTGGTAACGTTCCAACTACTCGCAGCACTTCGGTATCACAACCAAAGCCTACGCTTTTTACGACTTCCGGATTTACGATTTCTCCAGTTTTGTTGACGATATAACGAACAACTACCGTACCCTGACTTCCGGTCTTTCGGGCCAGTTCCGGGTATTTTATGTTGGTATAAATATGTTGTAGCATTTTCTGGTCCGCGCAGGATTTTCGTTCTGCCACATCGGTTATTTCATCACATCCTGGAAACATTGGCATTTGATCGACCTCCGTAAAAATACTGTCTCCGGGAGATTGATTAACGTGAAACTGTTGTACGGGTAGTATTGGATTCTGTGAATTTTTTGGAAGCATATCACTAGCTTTAAAAGCCAATAACAGCACCGCAAAAATGGGAAGTGCCCAGATATATCGGGTCATGGCCCAGCGGGAAGATTTGTTTTTATTCATCATTTGAAAGCGTTTTTTTAGTTGTGAATGATTAAAATTATGCGTTAACGAAAATGCGGGTCCGGATTGCATTTGTCGTAACAATAATTGGCCGTATTGTTTCTTTTGATGTTGCGCGATTACCTGCTTGTCGGCAAGGTATTCGTGCGTATTGCGAATGGATTTTTTATAAAACGATAAAACTGGATTAAACCAAAATAAAATACTAAATATTTCGAGGAGTAAAATGTCAATGCTATGATGTTGACGAATATGGGTTAGTTCGTGCTTTAAAATTCGGGTTTCGTCGTCGATGGATAAGTCCAGCGTTTTACTCCAGAATAGACTACGGAAAAATGAAAAAGGCAGATGCTGCTGATCAGTTTTTACCAGCGTGTAATCTGTTTTTTTAATTACGACGCTTTGCCTTTTTAGTCGATGGATACTCCACCATCCGTGAATTAGTCGACTTGTAGTCAGCACTACTCCTATCAGGTAAATGCTCAATAGAAATTGTCCTAGATAATTTGTTTTTTCAGCAACGGGTGTTACTACGATTTCTTGCAAGGTATACCCCATTTGAGATGCGATTACGGTAACTGGTTGTAGCATCACGGATACGGTATCATGATTGTTAAGTATTTGCCAATCACCGATTTCTATTATTGGAAATAGAAGCCCTAACACAAACGTGATCAACAGATAGAAGCGGTTGAGCGTAAAGAATGTTTCTCTTTCTAGCACGAGTAAATAAAACCCGTAGAAGACGAACCAGCAAATGGTAGATTCTAAAAAGTAAGATATCATAGCTATATATTTTAAGATAAATTCTTTGAATCGCTTTCGTCGTTTTCCATTTCGTCTACCATCTTTTTAAGTTCTTCCAAGTCAATTTTTTCTTCTTTCAATAAAAAAGAAACCAGGCTTTTAGGAGAACCATCGAAATAATCGGAGACCAGTTTTTTGACCGATTTTTTACTGTAATCTGCTCTTAAAATAATTGGAAAATACTCATAGGTTCGTCCGTAGGCTTTGTGATCCAAAAAACCTTTTGTTTCCAATATTCGGACAATGGAAGAGATGGTACTGTGGGGTGGTTTTGGGGTACCCATCCGATCGAGAATATTACGAACGGTACAGCGTCCCAAATCCCAGATATGTTGCATTACTTCCTCTTCTGCCTTGGTTAATCGTTGCATTTTTACTTTTTTTGATAAAAATAATAATCAATTACTCATTGATAAATCAAATATACAACGGATATTCCAGGAATGCAACTATTTATTACGTTTTATAACGTATTTTTACGTTGAATTAAATTTGAGGAGAGTTTTAGAGGTATTTTTTGAAAAAATTAGTCTACGTATTCTACTACGCGTTTAAAGCGAAATCCGATGGTGAGCTCTAGTGAGTTATTACGAATGTTTAATTCAGGAATAGTTCGGTCGTTATTACCAGTGAAAGTATTAAAAGCACCGCTAAAAGTAGGTTGGAAATATTGCTTGGTAAAGTCAGGATTGATGGTCAACTCAACGGTAGCGTCAATATAGTCGCTGAGTGGTAATTCAAAACCACCGCCAAAAATAAATCCAAAAGTAAAATCATTGACGCCCGCCGGGGAAGGAAAGCCAGTTTGTACAATTATAGGTAATTCCTCAAACTGGTTCAGATTATTCCTCAAATTATATTCACCCCGTAATCCGAGGAGATAATAAAAATTACCAACCGACGCAACAAATCTTTGTTTGACACCAATGGAGAGTCCCAGATTTTGAAAATTATACTTAGTCGTCCTACCTCTAAACTCACGTTCTGTCATTGTAATAGGATCTATATATGATCCCCCCCCTCTAATCCGAATCGCACTCCCCCGCGTATGATATCCTGCCTGTGCAAAGATAGATACTTCACCTTCTTCGGTGAGCGATTCTACCGAGGCGATAAAATGATAAGCGAATAGCGGGTCCCGGTCCGAGCTGTCCCATTTTTGGACGGCCAGGGTTGGTCCTCCTTTGAGTCCAAAGGCAGCTCCTTGTGCGTTTCCGGTCATCGAAAAAACGAAAGTTGTCAAAAAGATAAAAGCTAAAATTCTAATCATTGTATTTTATTTCTATAGAAAAATTTTATTGGAAATAGTTTATTTATTAATGCGAGTCAGGGTTTAAAAATCAGTTCA
>Ga0209187_1000709_pt1 | contig 50726 bp, 32 predicted proteins | sample BantaG_FD_187430 | JGI IMG/M metagenome (GOLD analysis project Ga0209187, IMG submission 187430) | Marine algal microbial communities from Bantry Bay, Ireland - BantryBay_4 metaG (SPAdes) (version 2) | ecosystem: Host-associated > Algae > Red algae > Unclassified | place: Bantry Bay, Ireland...
AAGTAAAGGTCAAAATTTTTGATTGCTACGAGGACACCAAGTCACAAAGGAATGTTGGCAAAATAAATGACGATTCTATACTTCCTCTTTTTCCGCCACTCTGTGTCCATAAATAGTTCGCCTAGAATCTGCATTTAATTTAATCGCCATTCAAAAGGCTTTTTACTTCGGAAAAAGCTAAAGTTCTTAGTGCCTTTGTGACCCAATAATTTATTCATTTGTCCTGTGCTTAATAGACTTTATTCTAATTAAAAAGTATAAAGTTGTAAAATACAAATGTAACGACCCAAAGTGGGTTTACCCAAAAAAATCGACTAAAATTCCCTTTTTTCCGATGGGAGGTAAAAAAATCATTAAGATATTTAGAAATTATTTAAGCTCGACTTTAGCCAAACTTTGCTATTGGCTGTTAGCATTTGGCTAAAGTCAAGTTAAGAATATCTCCATTTTATTATTATTGACGACCCCTAATATTTTCCCCGTAAAGGTCTTTCCTAGCAAGGAGGTATTACGGGATTTACTTTTAATATTTTCTTTTGAATAAGTCCACTCTAGCGTAGGATGAAAGATCGTCAAATTGGCAAGGTGGTCCTTCTTTACTTCCGGTCGTGAAATCTGTAAAACTTTACGTGGATTAATTGCCAGCATTTGTACGATTTGGGAGATGGAAAATTTCTTGGACAAATAGGTGTTTAAGAGCGGATAAACAGTTTCCAAACCAATGGCCCCAAATTTTGCGTAGGGAAATTCTACCATTTTTACTTCTTCTTCCAACGGAATATGATTAGAAGTGATGTAGTCCAGCGTCCCTTCTTTCAACCCTTTCAGCAAGGCTTCTCGATCAGATTTTTCCCGTAAGGGTGGTAACACTTTCAGGTTACTATCAAAATTTTCTACATCATTATCCTCGAATATTAGATTTAAGATCGGGGTCGAACCGGTGATTTTCAGTCCTCGGTTTTTGGCAGTCCGTAGGAGCGCTACCCCACCCACTGTGGAAATATTCGATACGTGCAACCGCGAATCCGTGTACGCCAAAAGGTCAATATCCCGTTGTAACATCAATTGCTCCGCGATACTTGGAAATCCGGGCATTCCCAGCGTCGTACTTACCACACCTTCGTGCAACTGTGCATTTTTACTAATGCTATCTTCTTGTGGATGATTGATAATCAATCCGTTAAAAGCTTTTACATACTGCAAAGACCGTAACATCAATCCCGCATTTTGAATCGGATATTTTCCATCCGAAAAAGCCACCGCTCCGGAATGGTGCATATCGTACATCTCCGTCAGATCTTCTCCTTGACACTCCTTTGAGATCGCGCCAATTGGAAAAACCTCTACCAGGTTTTTATCTGCCCTGTTTTGTAAATATAAAACTTCAGATTTGGAATGAATAACTGGTAAGGTGTTGGGCTGACAGACGATGGCCGTAAATCCACCCGCTGCGGCTGCCTGAGAAACAGTTTGTAAGGTTTCACGATGCTCAAATCCGGGATCTCCCGTTTGTACACCGACGTCTATCCAACCGGGAGAAATGTACGCACCCGTCGCATCCAGCTTTTTGATATTTTCGGGATCCTTAATCCGAGTTTTGATTTCCGCTATTTTCCCTTTTTTGATCAGGATGTCCCGCACCTTCCCATCGTGGGTATTTCCAGGATCAATAATGGTCGCTTTTTGAATAAGAAGGTTACTCATGGTTGTTGTTGAGGTGTTGAGGCGCTTTGCTTGTTGAAACGCTGCGCTTGTTGAGGCGTTTAATCGTTTAATTTAGGCGTTTTCAACATTTTCGTATTTACTGTCTATTTAGGTCTAGGCTATCTAGTGAATTTATTTGCTCAAATTTACGGATACCTTTCCAGACTTCCACCTCATTCCGACGATAAACCTGTGTTCCTTCGGGAATAATCAGTAATTCGTCCACCTCAATTTTTTGATCGGCCAGTTTGGGATGCCCTAAAGTTATGCGCAGGCGGTTCGTTGGATTTTTTAGCTGATAAGGAAGTGCAATCAGCGCCCATTCTCCATCCATATATTCTACAGATTTGCTTAACCGATATCCTTTTCTTGCGACTCTTTTTCCGGTTTTGGTATTTATTTCGTCAAGGTCTACAATTGCTAAAGCCTTTAGGTCGTCTCCAATGCGATACCAGAACCGAATCGAATATCGCTTACCGATTTTTGCTCTGGGGAGCAATCCCTCAAAAATAGTCGTTGCCGGGAATCCAGTATCTATAAAACTACCCGATCCTGCGTAGGCGTCCGGGGTTTGATTTTCATCAAAGCTTTTATAAACAAAGTTTGCTATCGTATCCGTTGACCAAAAATCACCATGTGCAATTAAGGTACTATCCCGACTTTCCCGAACAGCAGTAAGCTGTTCCTCCCGAACGCGATCCCGAATGGTTTGCAGCGGTAATCGGTAGAGAATCAGGCGTTCGTCTTCGTAGAACTGCGGCAGGTTTTTCCAGAGGTGATCATACCGTTCGGGGACGTCTTTTAAGTTGCCTTTCTCTCCAAAGATCAGCAGATCTTTTTCATTTGGCAGATCGTTTAGAATGGCTGGAATCTGATAGGGCTTACTGATGAGTTCTAAATATTTATAAGTTTGAGAAATGGAAGTTCTTCCCATAAAGTATCCCATCACGGGTAAATCGGTCTGCAGAGAGGCCCAAAGAGATCGGTGCATAATGGGGAAATGTGCATCGAAGGATATATTTTCGGAACCCACCATATAAGTTGGCAAGGGAATCATTGCCTGAAAAGAAGCTACGTCCAGATCGTTGAGCCAGGGATTATCTACCGCTTTAAATTTAGAACGGTTGCTGGGATGGGGCGCGTATCTCCATTCTTTTTTTATAAAATAAGAAAATCCATCTATCAAGATAATAGCGACTAGCGCAAATAACAAAAATAACCGTAGCGGTTTCTTTTTGATACTATTAAAAAAATGATATCCGAAATAAAAGGCGCCAATATTAATCAAATAAAAGAATCCCCACGACAATCTTCCAACGCTGCGAAACTGCTTGTAAGGTCCCATTTGGGACAGATATTCCTTTAAGCCTGGAATGACAAAAGGGAATCCAAGTGACAATAAAAAAACAAAAATACCCGAGACCAACAATAATTTTACGATTTTGAAGTCGGAGGCAATCATCGTTTTCACTGGGGTTTTTATCGCCCAAATTTTCCAACAAAAACCAAATAGGGTCACAAAAAATAACAGACCTGTCAAACCGATATACCCCGTATTTTCTATTCCCGGTTGAGAGTTGGTTGGAAAATAAGACTGGATCAGATTGCCAAGTGCCCCACGCCCCGGAAACAAGATGCTTTGCCAATATCCCCGGTAAGCAAAAAATCCATAAGGCCATTCCGGGCGATCCGTCACCGGATCGAAAAATATTCCCCCCAAATATACAATTAGAAATGGAAGTAATACCTGAATGATCCCGTGCGTGATGACAAATTTAAAATTATCCAGAGAGGGTGTGGCCAGTCCTTTGATCAGATAGTAAAACCCTAATATTAATATTGGAATGATAAGAAGATAAAAATGAATCCAGGAACAAAATAAAACGCCAAGTCCGACCAGGATACTTCGAAATAGCGATGGTTTATCTTCAAAACACAACAAAAAATAAATGATCATGGGAATCAAAAAAGGATGTGCCAAACCATAATGACTATCCATTCTTGGAATCTGTGGATTCATCAGGGTAATTCCAATCGTGATGGGGATGGCATACCACAGCGGGAGTTTTAGTTGCCGAAAAATCAGATATAAAAAAACACCCGCTAACAACAAGGAAGTCAGCAAAAAATAATTCCAAATCCCCATAAACCAGGGCTGCAAATCGATAAAATGGTTACTGATAAATTTGACCGAATTGGTGAGCACCGGAAGGTTGTCTGTAAAATCATTCCGGTCTCCATACGGATAATTCATGCCCGTATAATGGGAATAGGTAGAATCGTGGGCCAGATGATAGGAGGCCGCCATGTAAGATCGAAATCCATCCGTTCCGTCACCCAGTAAAAAACTATTTGGAGAAAAAACAATGGTCTGAAACTTAAAACCAATCACCACTGCTAGTAGAAGTACCAGCAACCATAATCCCTTCGTATACTTTTTCGTTTGAACCATCTAGTAAAAGCGTTTTATTGCGGCGCAAATTACGGATTTTTCTCGTTTAAGGTGTTTGGCGGAGGGCTAGTTTTGAGAAAACCGCGAGCAAGCCAAGCGCAAAGCAAGTTTTCTTAAAACGGGTCGAAACTTCTGACGTGTTTGGCTTTCGGTGGGTGGGCAATTAGCTTTCTTTCGCGTATGCTAACGTTAAAGATAAAATTGAATTTGTTATTGATTTTGCCATTGCTGTTGAAAATTCCTCCTCTATACCTTCCACAGCCGCAACAACAGCGTTTCGATTAGCAAAAACACCAATGCGGCGATCAAACACCAGCGCCAGAAGCTGATGCCCCGGCTTCGATCTCCAATTAACGGCGTCAGAGAAGCCAGAGATTGTGATTTAATGATATTGGCTATTTCGCCTATTTGGGTAGCCAGCATATCTTCGTTGAGATAGGCCAATTCGGATTCTCTACGATCAAAATTGAATCCATAGAAGGCCAGCGGTTTAGCTACATCCAGGTAGAGTTGATAAAATCCGGCGTCTTTGATTTGGTTATTAATTCCCAAAACCATGTTGGGGCCAATCGCTTTTTGTTGGGGAATAAACTCTTCTTCTTTTCCTTTAATTTTATAAACCATTTCCGATTCGGTAATCCGGTTTTCCGTTTCCAATACCTCATCTTTGCCAATCGTATAGGCAATCCGCTGATCTTTCGCACTCGAAATAGCCATTTTATACAACATCGGGATAAAAATCTCCCCACTTCGCACCAGATTATTTACCGCTTCGTCCAAAGGAGCCGCACACAGATAAAGGTGTCCTTTTTCCAGCGCATATTTACCAAGATAGCTGCCACCGTCCCGGTAAGTCAACAACCGTTCTTCTTGTCGGCTACCGAACTGGGATACTTTAAAATTACCCTGTGTAACGGGGAGTTTGATATTACGGGAGATATTTTCAAAAACATCCTGAAAGATAAATTCTTCGGTATTGATCACCGAAACCTCACGAGGGGTTGCTTCGTAAGCCTGTAATTCGTTGGCTTGTAGAATATTCAGAAAACTACGGTAGCTATCTAGGCTCGCACCAGCCGCCGGAAAGACCAATAAATTTCCTCCATTACGGACGTACTGCGCTAACTCCGAGCCGAGTCCGGAGGAGATCGTCTTCAAGTCTTTGAGAATAATTAACTGATTGTCTGAAAGCCCGGCGTAATCAATTTGACTGGCCGACTGATTGTTAATTTTAAAATAACTAAGTCCTTTGAATGCGGAATTCAGGTATTTATTCGTAGTGCCATCATTGATGACCAGAATGTTGATCTCCTCAGCTACATTATAAGTGAAATAATATTTGTCATCAAACTGGACTGGATAATCGGTGATACTGAGTTCTGCCTCCTGCCATCCGGTTCGTAGTATCGTTAGATTAATACTGTCCGTTGCGGAAGTATTTGCGGGAATAGAAAGTGTACCAACGGGTTTTACCTGTCCATCCTGTTTGATGGTTAAACGGATATTTTCGGCGGCCTCGTTGCTATGATTCTTTACTTTAACCAATAACGTATTGGTTTGGTTAATCATCTGAACCGGCGCTTCAAACCAGGCGGAATCGAGGCTGATATTTTTTTCCTGAACGGATTGTAGCGGTAGCAAATTCAGTTCTATAGTAGTATCTCGAAAGTCAGTCAGATCGGTAATATTTTTTTGAAAATCAGAAATGATATAGCTGACCTTATTTTCCGTAGTAGCGGTATTGAGTGTTTGTACCTGTCGGTTGAGCACTTTGGAAAGTTCGCGGACGGCTGGACTAATTTTTATTTCGTCGATGAGCGTCAAAGCGTCTTCTTTGCTGACCAACCGCTGGTGACGGCCTTCAAAATCACTGGTAATGATTTGAAAACGATCTTCCACTGCGTAGCCTTCCACAATTTCACGAGCACGTTGGCGAGCCTTTTCCATCAGCGGAACATCTTCGCTCAAGGCACTCATACTAAAAGAGTTGTCAATGTATATACTGACGGCCTTTTCGCCCTTTTTCACTGCGGTATCCTGAGGTAAAAATGGTTGGGCAAACGCCAGAATCAAGGCCACAAAAGCCAATAAACGCATTAATAAGGTAAGAAAATTTTTGAGTTTCCGACGGGCACTGGTTTCTTCTTTAATTTCTTTTAGAAACTTTACATTGGTAAAATAGACCTTCTTAAATCTACGAAAGTAGAAGAGGTGGATAATAATCGGAATTGCCAGCGCCAGCAGCGCCCAAAGAAATTGAGGATAGAGGAATTGCATGGTTGCGAAATTAATCTTTTATCCTCATAGGGTACGGGAAAATTCAAGAAATGTTGAGTTGCTAATAGATTATATAGCAAAAATAGCTGGTTCTAAAATCCATGAACATACATAAATTTTAAAATAACCATTATCAATGTAGAATGGCAAGGGATAAAACAGCCGCAACGGGTTGCTTAACTTTAGTTTTAGATACTTCAGGCTGGAATTTGGTTTTGTCAATTTTCATGATCGTCCAGAATATTCCGCCCCACATTGCAGCAGACATAATCAATCCAAAAAATAGTCCTTTAAAGAATTTTAATTTTTCCATTTTGTAATAGAGATTTGTTTGGTTTGTTAATCGGTTTGTGGTAATAAAATCTCAATGTATGCTTAAAGGTGTGTGGTTTTTTTAAATTTTGTATGATTATAAATATACGAATATTAATATGGTTGTATAGATATTATCCTAAATTATAGCAACTATTTGGTGAAATTCAGGGTTAATTCTTCAAAAATCAGGGTATTCCCCCACTACAGAACATAACGGTTTTTTGGTTGTTTAAAGTCTTTAGGATCAATAAACATACGAATTATCTTCGGTTTTAATTTAAAAAAAATACCATGCGTTACCAATCTTTTACTTCCTTGCCAAAAGTACTTTTTACCACTTTCCTTTTAACCTTTGTTATAGGGACAAACGCTCAAACGACCGTAGAAACTCTGGAACATGACGGGATTACCAGATCCTACCGGATTCACTTGCCACCTGATTTTGATCCTCCCGAATCGCTTCCGCTGGTTTTTAATTTACACGGATTTACCTCTAATGCTTTTCAGCAGGAAATATATAGTGGAATGAATGCTGTAGCCGATTCAGCTCGGTTTATTGTATGTTATCCCGATGGAATTGACCAGGCGTGGAACGTAGGATGGAGTTTTGGTAGTACCGCCGATGATGTAGGATTTATTAGTGCCATGATCGACGTGTTTGCCACCAATTATAATATCAATACCAACCGTGTCTACAGTTGTGGGATGTCTAATGGTGGTTTTATGAGTTATCATTTGGCTTGTAATCTACCCGAAAAAGTAGCGGCCGTTGCCTCGGTCACCGGCAGTATGGTTCCGGGCAGTCTAGCGGATTGCACCCCTGATCCCGCTCGACCCATTATGGAAATTCACGGTACCGCCGATCCAACGGTTCCTTACGAAGGCTCCAATAATATTGCTTTACCTATTGAGTCGGTGGTCAGTCACTGGTTGACTGAAAACAATTGTTTACTCACTCCTGACACGACGGACTATCCGGATATCAATACGGACGATAATTGTACGGCCAGTCGGATTGACTATCGGGATTGCGAAGATAATAAAATGGTTTCCTTTATAAAGGTATTTGATGGAGGCCATACCTGGCCGGGATCTTCGATTACTTTCATTGGAGTTACCAATCAGGATTTTAATGCCAGTAGTACGATCTGGAATTTCTTTAATCGGTTTTCGCTGGAGGAGATCACTGCCATTGCTCCCGAAATCAACGATCTTGAACTGGTGGTTTATCCTAATCCTGCGACGGAGTTGTTATATCTAAATATTACCAATCATGAAAACATCTCTGGCTTTCCGGTGGTGTATAAAATTATTGGAACGGATGGTCGGGTATATCGGGATAAAATAGTTTCAGCGGATGCTGCTATTGATATTCGAGAATTGGCTTCGGGGGTTTACTGGTTGCAGTTGATTGATCAGAAGCCGGTGAAATTTGTTAAGCTTTAGGAGAGGTTGAAATGTTGAATCGCTTCGCTTGTTGAAGTGTTAAAATAGTGAACTGCCCTGACCCGAGGGTACGGGGAATTCTAAACACCGATTAAACAGTAGAAACAGGTAATGCCTTATTCCTGCGTTTCAACAATTCAATATACTTTTAATTTCTGGGGCGTTGGCGAGTTTCTTCGTAAATCACTTTGCTATTTTTAGCTTTGCGCGCATTTTTTTCTTCTACTTTCTTTTGGTAAAATTCTACCCGTTCTTTGATACCGAGATCTTTTTTGTTTATTTCCCGGTGGTAAGTGGTAATAATAAAATGGGCTTTGGATTCTGGATTGGAAATACCCAAATTTTGAATATAGTGTGATAATCGGGATCCTTCGTACATTCCCCAGTTATTGCTTATCCACATAATCAGGTATAATTTTTTACCTGCCTCTTCTTCGGCCATTGCCTGAAACTGCTGCCGGGTTGGTTCGTCCATCAGTCGATTAAGCTGGGCGAAGGCATCGTACAGATCTTTAGGAATATAGACTCCGTTGAGGCGGCTCTTTAAAATCCGCTTTTGGTAAGCCTGCTCCGCCGGATCATCAACAGATGGAGCTCGCTGCGCATCTACCGTAGTAATTGTGCAAATAAAGATCAATACTAAAAGGGCAAAAAATCTATGCATTCTGTTTTATTTTCTTATTGTGCAGCAAAAGTTCTGCATCCCTAACGATTCTTTGAACTGCAAATATTGTGACTATTCTGGTAATTAGTCAATATTTAAGAATATTTAACGCATAATTACCACCTTTTTAACCACTTGTAATTCCTTATTATTCATTGTCAGGTAGTAAATACCTACGGACAATCCAGATAAATCGATCATTAGAGGTGTATTTAAATACGGCTGTTTTGCTATCTTTTTAATAACAGCTCCCCTTGGATCAACCAGGGTCAAGTCTAGTTCTTGGGGGCTATCCAGCTCAAAGGAAACCGTCAACTGATCCATTGCTGGATTTGGAAACAGGTTTATCTGGTTATTTATCAGATCCGATGTTAGTCCCGTTATCCCGTCAAGTACCGTAATTTGCTGCGTAGTTGCACTGGTACATCCATTTGGGCTAGTGACGGTCAGCCTCACTGAGTAGATTCCAAAATCAGTAAAAGTATGACCAGGATCAACCTCGCTACTCGTTGTGCCATCGCCAAAATCCCAGAGGTAGGATTCACCCGTAACTGAGATATTGTTAAAGCGTACTGCCTCGTTGATACGAATGGTATCATCACTTGCCGTGAAGCCCGCATCTACGGTACCCGCTCCGTTTATCTCTACGGTTACTGGAACTCGACCACAGAGTTGTTGATATTCAATTTCCCAATCAAAAAAATAATAAAAATTATTGTCACTAAAATCATTTTCTTTAATGTCCACTACTCCATTTAGCGAATATGGAAACGAAGCATTCGCTAAAGTAGTCAGATGCTGCGGGCCAACGAGTTTAACAAAAAGTCGCTGATCTTCTCCCGCCGCAAAATCAAAATCCAGTTCAATCCGTTGCAGTCCGGCCTCTAGGGCGTCAAATATTTTATTTCCTATAAACCCTCTTCGACCATTTTCAGCCTTTACTACGAGAAATCCGGCTTCCGGCATATTGACTAAAACAGATTTTAAAGTAAATGGTGTAAATACATCGAATACCAATCCACCCGTGGTCTGATCCGAAGTGGTCTCCGTCAATTCTTCAGGATTGGGTCCGATGGATTTTTGAATTTTTGCATCTACCCAAAACGTGGTATTTGCCGTCAAGGCGGGCGTCGTCCAGGGTATTCCTGTACCTATTGGAGTACTGGTGTTTTCGTCGGAATACCATTCCACCACTCCCGTTTCATTTAGATCAGCGGCTAAAACGACCTGACCATTTTCACAGATATTTCCGGTGGTTAATTGTTCGGGAGTCAATGGCGCTTCTTCGACGATAACCACCTGTTTTATCAACCGATTATTTAATGGTCTGGGGTCTACGGTGCCATTGGGTGCCTTAACTTCTAGTATCATTTCATAGGTACCCGGTACGATGTCACTACCCGTTGCTGCAAACATAGCCCGTTCTCCGCTATTTAGTGAACCGATCCAGTTGGTTAGGCCAGTAAATGATTCTGTGCCAACCAGCTGGTAGGTAACTTCAAATTGGGTGAGCGGCTCCTGTCCACCATTTTCAAATAAAAATCCAACACGAAACCCATCACCACAGAAAGTTTGTGCATCTTCAATATCTAACAGCATCACATCATTTTCTACCCCTCCGGGAACGGGTTCCACGCCTTGTTCCACCAAATAATCATACGCAGCTTTTACATCAATAACCCCCATTCCAAAGGTATTATCTTCGCCCGGCGCTCCCAAGTCTCGACAGCTAAAGTACAACGCCAGCAAGATATCCTCGCCCGTTAAGGTCGGAAAAGCTTCTCTGAGCAACAACACCGCACCCGCTACGTGGGGAGAAGCCATCGAGGTGCCACTAAAATGATCATAGAAACCACTGGTCACCGAAGACCGGACACTTACCCCAGGTGCAGAGACCTCCGGTTTAATTAATAAAGATTCCGTACCACCGCAGACGGACGGACCACGACTAGAAAAATCAGCTACTGACCATACCGGATTATTAGCCTGCAAAGCGGCTACGGTAAAACAGTTCACTAGATTAACATTGATATTTTGGGGTGCCAGGAGGGTTTGTCCCCCTGGACCATCATTTCCGGCCGCGAATACATTGGCAATCCCCGCTGCTTCCAGTGCTTCAAAAGTGGTAGAAAAAATACTACTACATTCTTCGCCATTACTCTCACTACCAAATCCCCAGGAGTTGTTAATGACCGCAGGGGCATCATTTGTGGCGGGATCATTATCCGGGTCCAAAGCCCATTCGTAGGTTTCGATGACGCCTACATTGGTACTTGTAAAACCACAACCAATGGGAGGTGCTGCAGTCCACATACCATTGAAGGCCACACCGATGGTATCATTATTTAAGCGATCGAGTCCAAGAACAGTTCCGGCAACGTGGGTGCCGTGATCGTCACAATCAAAGGGCTCGTTTCCGATGCCGGACCAAACTTCTTCCAGGGGTTTATAGAGTCCAAGATAATTATTTCTTAAGGCGGGATGATGCGGACTCGTCCCGGTATCCAGAATCAGTGCGGTTAGTCCGTAGCCAGTATAACCAAGTTCCCACATGGCGGGTGCATTGATGGCTTGCAGTCCCTTTTCGATTCCTTCCGGTCGTAAAAATGGTCCCATGGTCCGTTCGTAGCCAATTGCTTTGACTGGTTTTTCAGCTTCGATAAGCTGAATGTCCGAGCGTAGCGTTAGTGCTTTTAGCACTTCGGTACTTACCTCTACGAACAAAGCATTGCTCACCCAAAAGGGGCGGATGGTTTCCGTTTTTACACCCGAACTATGCTCCAAAAAATCTAGTATTTTTCGCTGGGTACGGCTTGCATTTTCTTTTAGTAAAGTGATAACCGTAGTGGAACGATCTGTCAGGGAAGCATTTTTATTTTTAAAATTTTCTTTTAGTCGAATAAAATCAATCTGTTCTTCCAACAGCAGAAAAACGCGGTGGTGGGTATCTGAATTATTCGCAACGACCTTTTGTAAATCACTGGTCAATTTATATGCATCATAATCCTGCGCAAAAAGCAGGTTTACAAATAACACCAGAAAGGTAACTAAGGACCCTCTAAATTTCATTATTGAAATTGTAACGTTAGACGTTGTTTAGGAATAGAAAAAGGGACTAAATTTTCATCCAGTCCCTTTTTTTATTTTAGATCTTATTGATTAATCTTCACAATTTTTCGTACCACGGTACCTTCTTCTAATTGAAATAGTAAAAAATAAGCACCGTTTTCAAAGGATTGGAGATCTAACTGAATATTATTGTTGCGGTAATTAACCGGATTTTTGGATAATAGTAGTTTTCCAGCCACATCAGAAATTTGAATACCAATTTTTTCTACCTCCGCAAAACTTAAGTTAATGTTTACCATTCCGTTTGTTGGGTTGGGGAAAACTTCAATATATTTTTCGGCTTCCAAGTCACTGGTAGCAGTAGCTATGTCTATGGTCAGGGTAATTGTCTCTGTGATACTACAACCACCAGAAGTGATGACAGACTGAGCAACCGTATATTCTCCAGCCTCCGTATAAATATGATTTGGATTTTCGTTAATACTGGTATTCCCATCACCAAAATCCCAGAAATAAGTAGCATCGGCACTTCCGGTATTATTGAAGGTAACGGTGGAGTTGGCCGATGGGTTTGGAGTAACTACTTCGATTCCAGCCGTTAGGCTTTCCGTAGATCCGCCGAAATCAATTTCGACAGGAATACGACCACAATTATTGGTATAATCAACTTCCCAGTCGTAAAAATATTCGTATCTATCAGCAACATTCGTTGAATTGCTCAAAACAACTGCGCCTCCAATGGAATAAGGGAAACCAACGTTTGCACCGGTTCCCGCAGCGAGGTTGCCTCCTGCGGTACGTAATATTTGATAATCTAGCCCAACGGGAAGATCAATGTTCCAATTAATAATATTTTCTCCTGCTGTTAAATTTCGGCTCAGTGTCTCAATAGGATCGTTTCGGTCGTTACGGATCTGGAATAAATTCAGTCCACCCGATTCAGCAAATACTTTTACGGAACGTAAGGTAGAGGGCACCAAAACATCAAATAAAATACCACCGGTTTCATTCGTATATTCAAAATCCGTTTCTTCTACATCTACGATTCCTCCATCCTGACTTTCAAAAGCCACTTCCGCATAAAAGGTAAAAGGAGTAGGGAAGGCAGGCGTTTCAAAGAATAATCCAGTATGAATTACGGTACTTGCCGTTGGTGAAACGTACCAGGTAGCATCCACCGCATTTTCAGAATTTATACTTACAAAGGCGGGTGCACCGGAACAAGGGTCAGCCGTAGCACCCAAACGGTCTACGAAGATTTGATCGGTTTCAATTATCTCAATTGGACGTTCCATACGATTATTAAAAGGCTTTAAATCCGTTCCATTATTAGGATTATTTAAAGTCACCACAATCCTCAATCCTCCTCTAAGGTCAGTTCTTTCCGGAATAGCTACCGTAGCTCGTTCGTTGATTGCCAGGTTTCCGGTCCAGTTAACAGTTTCAGAAGCTAGCGTTGCACCATCTTTTATATATTCAACTTCTAGCTCAATAGCAGTGAGGTTATTTTGACCACCATTTTCAAAAGTAACGACTGTGGAGTAGGTACCGTCTCCACAGATTTGCGTTTGATCATTTATTTCAACCATTATTGCATCTCTGTTTACATTTGGATTAACGGGCACATTACCCTGGGCGACCAAATAATCAAAAGCAGCCAAACAGTTTACCAAACCATTTCCGTAAGTATTATCTTCTCCGGCAACTCCCAGATCAGTAGCGGAAAAGTAAAGCGCAAGATTAATTTCCTCACCACTCAGGGTAGGAAATGCTTCTTTTAGCAGAGCAACAGCACCTGCTACGTAAGGAGCCGCGAATGAAGTTCCATTCTGACTAGAATAACTCCCATTTAAATCACTGCTTCGTACGTTTACACCGAGCGCCATTACTTCCGGCTTAATAGCCATAGATCCGTTACCACCGCACTGAGAAGGGCCGCGGCTGGAAAATCCGGCAGCCACATCGTTTATACGTAAGGCACCGACAGAAAAGCTATTTACTAAATCCAGATTGATGGCTCCCTGTGAGTTAATTGTCGTAGCGCCGCTGTTACCATCGTTTCCAGCGGCCCAAACGACCGAAATACCTGCTGTAACCAATGAATTTTGAGCACCAGAGATTGTACTGTTATTAAAACATCCGGCTCCGGCTTCATTTCCCCAGGAGTTATTTATAACATCCGGAATATCATTGGTAGTATTCGAATTATTATCAGGATCCAATGCGTACTGGAAGTTTTGTATACTTCCTATAGTAGCATCGGAACAACCAGTATTTAGTCCAGCGAGAGCCCCCCCTATCCATCGGCCATTAAAAGCGACTCCAATGGTATCATTATTGATTCGGTCCAAGCCAATCATATTTCCCGTTACTCGGGTACCATGACCATCACAATCTGTTGATCCTTGCCTGGAGGCTCCCGTATAAGATTGTCTTTCCGTAAAATAAATTCCTTGATATTTCCCGGTCAAACTGGGGTGCAACCAATCAACACCGCTATCTATAGTCATCACAATAGTTCCGGCACCAGTATATCCCATTTCCCATAACTTATGAGCATTCATCTGCGTAAGACCAGGTTCTCGACCATTGGGTACTACCGGAGCAGCAGCGACCACTTCGCTCTCATCGGCGTATTTTACTGGAAGGATTAGCTCCAGTTTTCCAACATCTTCGCGTTTACTAAGGCGCTTGATAGTTGCTGAGTTTACTCTAGCCTGAATTACATTGGTTACCCAAAGTCCCTGAATACTGTGTCTATCCACCAAGGGGTCGGCAGCCAGAAAATCCAGCAATGGTTGTTGAGTAGCAGCAGCCTTAGCTTTCAGATTGGTTACCACCTGTACAGCACGATCGTGTAGCGGTGTTTTACCTTTAACAAAATCCAGGCGCATTCCGGGTATATCTACCTGATCTTTGAGAAGAATATATACTGGTGTTAGCTCATTTGGGGCATCTGTAATTTTGTCCAATAACAATGGAGAAACTTTATCAAGATTTACATCCTGGGCAGAGGCACCGAGACAAGCCAATAATAAAAAGAAGCTAAAGATAAAACGCATTTATTGAGTATTTTAAATTAAAAAATTAGGCACTTAATTAAGGTTACTTGAGAGGGATAACCTCTATAGGGACACTTAATTAGTAATTGTCCCCTATGAAATTAGTTCATTTTTGCTATTTTACGTATTATCTCCTGATTACTAAAAAAGCAACGGATATAATATACGCCCGCAGGATAGTTTTCCAAACTTAACGTTGTTTCGAGTATTTGGTTAAAATTATAGGTAGTTTTTTGTAGTTCTTTACCATACATATCCATTACTAAAACTTCTACCTCCTGGACTGTTGCGGTTCTAATCTGTAGATTTACCAGATGATGGGCTGGATTAGGAAATACAGCTACATTTAAGCCGTTTACCTCATCGGTCACGCTAGATAATTCGGATACTTCAAGATTTATAATTTTAGTATCTCCGCAACCTTCTGAATTGACCGCAATCAATTTTACTTCGTGAGTCCCAACCTCGGTGTAAAGATGAGCAGGCGAGGCTTCGTTACTATTATTTCCATCTCCAAAATCCCAGAAATATTCCATCCCATTGACCGATAAATTTTCAAAGACCACCATTCCTCCGTTGGTTAAATTTACCGGATTTTGGGAGGGACTAAAGTTGGCAGTTGTCATTTTGGTGGTACTCTGATATTCGACCATAACGGGTACCCGTCCACATACTTGATTGTATTCTACTACCAAATCATAAAAATAATAATAGTCAGCGGTAGGGTTTAACTGGTCGGTAGAAGATTTAATCGTTATGGCACTGCCCACCGAATAAGGATAATCAGCAGCGGGTTGTTGCGTCATATTATTCCCCGTGATTAGTAGCTTATAGTCTATTCCAGGAGTGAGTTTCAAGTCTAAATCTACTACATTTTCACCAATGGCAAGATTGGTCAAGGGTTCTTGTTGTAGGAGTGAATTATCTCTTTTGAGGATGGACAATAAACGCGGACCACTATCTTCGGCAAATACGGTTACCGAGCGAAGGGTAATATCTTGATGCACATCAAAAAGCATTCCCTGATTATTTACGTTACCAGGCAGGGTTGTGCTGTTTGTGGAAGGAGTTATTTCTCCAAAATTTTCGACTATCGTAGCTTCGATATAAAAAGTAAAAGGCGAATTCAAAGGAGGTAAAAATAATCTATCTCCAATAAACGACGTATTACTTGCACTTTCCGAAGCGTACCATCTTATTTCTGTAGCATTATCCGGAGCGTTAACGATCAGCTCTGCACTGCTACCAACACAAGGAGCTACGTCGGAGGCAAAACTGGCCGACAGGGGTAATTGATTAGAAACCGACACGGGGCGACTACCACTTGAGATATAATCCCGATTGTCGGGCTGTCCATTGGGATTTGCGACCTTGGCGGTTAAATCGTACATACCTTCGGGAGCATTTGTAAGACTTACGGGAATAGTCTGGCGATCCCCCGATGCCAGATCTCCTCTCCAGGGGATGGTTATATTCATCACCGAATTACCGGCCAGGTCAATCAAATCATAGGTAATATCCGCGGAGATTAGGTTATTATTACCAGCGTTTTCAAAAATGATATCAAAATCCAATAATCCATTACAGTTTCTTTCTTCCGCCACAATATCTACAAACATGACATCATTCTCCACACCAGGAGATACAGGTTCATTACCTTGGTCTACTAAATAATTGAACGCTGCAAAAACATCAATCATCCCCATTCCATAAGTATTATCTTCTCCGGTAGCCCCCAAATCCTGGCAAGTAAAATAAAGCGCTAATTTTATTTCTGCTCCGGTTAAGGTAGGAAATGCTTCTTTTAAAAGTATCACCGCACCCGCTACATGGGGAGCAGCCATAGAGGTACCAGATTTAGTTCCGTAGCTTCCATCCAGTTCGCAGGAGCGTACATTCTGACCAGGAGCTGATACTTCTGGTTTTATTTCCAAAGAACCTTCTCCACCACAAAGCGACGGTCCGTGACTGGAAAATCCGGTAACGTGTAAGTTGATATTATTACCATTAACGGCCGCTACGGTAAAAGTATTGACAAGGTTGGTGTTGATATTTTTAGGAGAGGTAATGGTACTAGCGTTGGGGCCTTCGTTACCCGCAGAAAAAATGATCGCAATTCCTGCTGCTTCCAGGGCATTGAAAATATTGACATAAGCACCATTGCATTCTCCTTCCGCCGTCGGATCCCACCAACTGTTATTAATAACGTCGGGCATATCTGCGATCGTATTTGGATCTCCATCTGGATCAATGGCCCATTGAAAAGCGGCAATATTACCACTCGTACCACTGCCACAAAGCACATTACTACCTATCCATTGTGCATTAAAGGCCACCCCAATGGTATCATCTTTTACTCGATCTAGTCCCACCATGGTGCCCAAGGTATGTACGCCGTGGTCTCCACAGTTGCTAACATTTGTGTTACTGAAATTATTAGCATCAAACCATCCAAATTCGGGATCGGTAAAATTACCTCGCCAATTATGAACGATCGCCGGATGTGCCGGATCAATTCCGGTATCAGCACTCATGACCAAACGTCCATAACCCGTATACCCCATTTGCCAGAGTTTATCGGCTCCGATGGTGTTGAGACCTGGTTCTGCGTTACCGGGAGCAGGTGGAGGAGCGGCGGTTTCTACGAATGATTCCAGGGCCAGTTCTGCGTCTATATCCATCCAATCAATATCTGCACGATGACTTAGTCTGGTAATTAATTGAGGCGTTGCTTCCAAAGCCATTAGATTGGCGATCCAAAATGTTTTTAAAGAAGCATCCGTTAGTCCCTGCTGCTGTTGCAGCCAATCAATTAGCGGGCGCTGGGTCTTGGTCGCTTTTTCCTGTAAGGCAGTGATGACCGTAATTGTCCGTTCTTCCAGAGAAGATTTTTTTTCGTAAAAGTCAAAATCCATCCTTTCGACGTCTACCTGATCCGCTAATTTGATGATTATTTTATGAGTAGGTTGATCTGTATTATTAAGGATATCCTGCAACCGAGTGGAGAGTGTATATTCGTTAAATTCTTGTGCAGCAGTCCCGGTCATCGCAAAAAGCGCAACAAGAACTGTCAGCAAAATATAATTTAAACGGTTGAGGTTGGGCATATTTTAAGTTAGTTACTTATTTCTAGAGAAGGTTTAAATTCGCGTTATTAAATAAATTAAACAAGACATCAGGAATTGAAACGAATTATTGAAATAATGTTAATTGAAGTGTGCCTGTACCTCCTTTTGTGGTTGTGGAATGAGCAGGTCGCTCTTATCCTGAGTGCCATAATTTCTGGAGTATCATTAATTGTTTTATTGGTCTCCATAATGGTTGAAATAGTGGAGCCATCAAAGGTACCAAAAAGCTTCTTTATATTTATGATTATTTCCGTATTCGTCCCCCTTTTGACAGGTGGGGGATATTATTTACTATGTCTTTAACGAAGTTGTTTAAGAATAAAGCACATACTACTGGACATTTGCGGGTTTGAAGCTACTCCTTTATGTGTCTTGGCTGTAAGCCACAGAGGAGGCTGGGAGGTAGAAATTGGAAAAATGTCCAGTAGTATGTCAAATATTAATGATTCGCCCCCGATTTTTGTCTAGCAGGTGAGGAGGAATGTGTGCTTTAATTTCGTCAAAAAGCAGATTGATGAGGCGTTTTTTGACAAAACTACGGTGCGTAATCAAGCTAACTTCCCGCATGGGTTCCGGTATTTGAAAGGATTTTAAATATTTTGTGCTGGAAGATTCCATGTCCACGGTAGCCAATTCCGGTAAAAAAGTGTATCCAAACTGCTTTTCGACAATCCGTTTCAGGGTCTCAAGGCTACCACTTTCAAATCTTAACCGGGAATTTTCCATTTTCTTTTCTGCACAAATATTGAGCGTTTGGGAACGGAAGCAGTGTCCTTCCTGTAATAACCACATCTCACTGACATCCAGTTCTTTGAGATTAATTTGCTCTTTGGCAAAAAGAGGATGTTTAGAAGACATGTAAATAAAAAATTTCTCGTAAAACATTGGAAATTCTATAATTGCCTTTTCGTTAAGTGGGGTAACTAAAATTCCTACATCTAATCGGTCATCCTTTAGCTTTTTGATTATCTCACTCGAAAGGATTTCTTCTACTACTAATGTTACTTCTGGATATTTTTCAATAAACTTGGTAATAAAAAGCGGTAAAAGGTATGGGCTCAAGGTAGGAATAATTCCCACGTGCAGTTCTCCCTTAATTTCGTCTTTTTGATTTTGAATGATTTCCGCTATTCGTCCCGCTTCTTGTAAAATTATTCGCGCCTGGTTGATGACTTGAGTCCCCATTTCGGTAGTAACCACTGGTTTTTTGCTGCGATCAAAGAGCAAGACCTTCAGTTCTTCTTCCACTTTTTTGATTTGCATGCTCAGGGTGGGTTGAGTCACAAAACAGCTTTGAGCAGCTTTTGCAAAACTACGGTGCGTATCAACGGCTACCAGGTATTCTAACTGGATAAGGGTCATATAATTGCTATTTGTATTTGGGTACAAAATAGTATTTAATGATGAAATTTGTGATTTGATTGATAAAAACTATTTGAATTTTAGCGAACTTTTGTGTGAGTTGTTGAATTGTTGAGTCGCTTCGCTTGTTGAGTCGTTGAGTCGTTTTAAAGAGAAGCGAATAGGCCAATCAGTCATAAAAACGATGCCCTCTCTTTTTCCCTTAACTTAATAGACTTTATTCTAATCACCAAATGAAATTCCCAATGACCTGGCGGTGTTTATTAAATAGTGATCTGGATTTAAAACTTTATGCTTACTAATGGCTTTTTTGAGGGTAACACTGGTCATTTTATTATTGACGTAAGCAACCATTTTTCCAAAATCCTCTTTAACGATTAACTCAAACGCTTTTACGCCCATGGCCGAAGCCAGTACTCGATCAAAAGCACTAGGCGTACCACCCCGTTGTATATGCCCTAAAATAGTTGCTCTGATTTGGGGTCGACAACCTCTTTCTTCCAGTTCATAACGAAGTTGATTTACGATTCCTCCCAGTTTAAAATGAGGATCACCCGCATCTTTTGACTGAGCCCCAAATGAGGTGCCCCCCTGAGGCTTTGCTCCTTCGGAAACCACCAAATTTACAAATCCTTTTCCTTTTTTGTAGCGACTATTTATCTGCTTATGAATTTTCTTTATGTCAAAAGGAATCTCTGGAATCAGACAAATTTCGGCTCCGCCTGCGATGGCTGTATGTAGCGCAATCCAGCCCGCATCCCGACCCATTACTTCCATCAGCATTACCCGGTGGTGGCTTTCGGCAGTAGTCACCAGCTTGTCAAAACAATCGGTAGCTACCTGTACTGCCGTGTTAAACCCAAAGGTCATATCGGTGGCGTATAGATCATTATCAATGGTTTTGGGTACTCCAATAATTGGGAGTCCTTTTTTGTAGAGGGCTTGCGAAATGGTTTGGCTACCATCACCGCCAATATTCACGACGGCATGAAATCCAAGCTTTTTAATTCTTTGAGTCAGTTCTTCAGAACGGTCCTTGGTTGTCCAGGTGCCGTCTTTTAGTTGCACGGGATACGCACAGGGATTTCCCCGATTGGTCGTTTTTAAAATGGTGCCTCCTTTGGCATGAATACCTCCTACGTGTCTACGCGTCAGGCGGACGATATCCAGTTCGTCATTCATCACACCATTAAAGGCTTCTCTACTTCCCCATAATTCGTAGCGACCATCCATTTTGCATGCTTTGTATACACCACGAATCACCGCGTTCAGTCCGGGACAATCTCCTCCTCCCGTTAATATGAGTATCTTCTTTTTCATTCTTGATTAACTTTTTGGGGGCAAAATATGTTTTTTTTTCTGTATCTTTGAGGAGCCAGGAAATAAAATTTAAATTCTTAATTCTGGCGCTTATCTCTTCAAATTAAATTCGAGATTATCATGAAAAACTATTCCCTAAATATCAATGGAAGAACGGTCGAGGTTAGCGCTGAAGAGGATACCCCTTTACTTTGGGTACTGCGCGACGAAGCCAAACTGGTCGGAACAAAATATGGCTGCGGCATTGGTGCTTGTGGCGCTTGTACTGTTCACATAGAAGGATCTCCTGCGCGTTCCTGTTCCCTCCCGGTTGAGGCCATTGCGGATAAAAAAATTACGACCATCGAAGGTTTATCTACTGACGGTACCCACCGTGTACAAAAAGCCTGGAAGGAAATTGATGTTCCACAATGTGGTTATTGTCAGGCGGGACAGATGATGTCCGCCGCCGCTCTGCTAAACGAAAATTCGAACCCTTCCGACGAAGAGATTGATAAAGCTATGGCCGGTAATATTTGTCGGTGTGGGACGTATTTGAGGATTAAGGAGGCGATTCGGAAAGCGTAAGAGGTGTTGAGAGGTGTTTCTTTCGTAGATACGATTCAGTAAATACGATTCATGAATCGTATTTACTGAATCGTATTTACATGAATCGTATTTATGAAAGACACGCAGAGATTTTTTTAGAAAGCATTAGACTTTATTCTAAATAATTTATATCATGAAAATCAAAATGAACCATAATCGTCGTTCTTTTATTCGTTCTTCTGCCCTCGCGGGTGGTGGTCTTGTGTTGGGTTTTAACTGGATGGTAGGCTGTAAACCGGCCGACGCGGAAGTAGCCGAAAGGGCCAAAAAAGCAATCCCCAACGAATGGTTTGAGATAAATTCTTTTTTAAAAATTGGAGAAAACGGGTTGGTGACCATTATGTCGCCCAATCCCGAAATCGGTCAAGGAATTAAGACGGCCATGCCCATGATCGTAGCTGAAGAACTAGAGGTAGACTGGTTTGACGTAGTGGTCGAACAGGCACCGCTCAGTACAGACTTTGATCGTCAGGTGGCGGGTGGAAGTCAGTCCATTCGCAGTAGTTGGGATGGATTGAGAATGGCTGGCGCAACAGCCAAAACCATGCTCGTTGCGACCGCAGCCGAAGCGTGGGAGGTAGATCCCGCTGCTTGCACGGTGGAGAAAGGCGTTGTTTTTCATCCGGATAAAAATCAATTCATGGACTACGGAACACTGGCAAAACAGGCAGGTACCATGACGGTTCCGACGGAAGTAAAACTGAAAGAAGTTGAACAGTTTACCATCATTGGACAAGGAAAAGGAAACGTAGATATTGATGCGATTATCACCGGACAACCCCTTTTCGGACTAGATACCATGCGGGAGGGAATGAAGATTGCCACTGCGGTACGACCTCCGGCATTCGGTCTAAAACTCAAAAGTTTTGACGATTCGGCGGCAAAAGCAATAGCCGGAGTAGAGCAGGTTTTTCAGTTTGGGGAGAAGAACAATAAAATTGCCATCGTGGCTACCAATACCTGGGCGGCGATGAAAGGAGCCAAGGCAATCAAGGCAGAATATGTTAACGACACCAAAGCGGAAAGTACCGCAGATCACGAAAAAGCACTCCTTGATTTATTAGAAAAAAAGGCGGAACCCAAACGGGAAGATGGTGATGTGGATAAAGCATTTAAAGAAGCAGACGAAGTGGTAGAAGCCATTTATAGCGCTCCTTTTCTACCCCATAACTGTATGGAACCGATGAACTTTTTTGCGCACGTAACCGCAGACAAAGTGGATACTTTCGGCCCTGTTCAAACGCCTAAATGGACGTCGGATCGAATCGCGAAATTACTGGATCGTCCGATTGAACAGATTACTGTGGGAATGTCGCGGATGGGTGGTGGTTTTGGTCGTAGACTGTATGGAGACTTTGCTTTGGAAGCAGTCGAAATTTCTGATAAAGCCAAGGCGCCGATCAAGATAGTTTATTCTCGGGAAGACGATATGACCGCTGGTATGTACCGTCCTGCGGTAAAATATAAATTTAAAGCAGGGATTAAAGATGGTCAGATTTCCGCTTATGAACTGACCGAAGCATCCGTAAATTCGGGGATGTGGGATATGCAAATCAATGCTTTCCCGGCGGGTGCTACGCCAAATTACCGGGTGATAAGTAATCAGATGGAAAGTAATATTACAACGGGTGCCTGGCGGGCGCCGATCAGTAATTTTTTAGCCATTGCGGAGCAGAGTTTTATCGATACCCTTGCGGAAAAACTGGGGAAGGATGAAGTTGCTTTTAGACTGGAATGGTTTCAGCGAGCGGTGGATAATCCGATTGGAAAAGTGGAATATGTGCCCGAGCAAGCGATGGCCGTCATTAAATTAGCAGCGGAGAAATCGGATTGGGGCAAGAAGGGAGATACGGCGCAGGGGATGTGTGCTTACTACTCTCATAATACGTACGTTGCGGAGGTGGCTGATCTGATTGAAGTGGATGGTCAGCCAAAAATTGATAGAATTACCTGTGCGATTGATTGTGGTATTTTAGTGAATCCACTGGGTGCGCTGAATCAGGTGGAAGGTGGAATTATTGACGGGATTGGTCACGCGATGTACGGTGCTTTTGGTTTTGAGAATGGTACACCGAATAAAAAGAATTTTGATCAGTACCGGTTGATTCGACATAATGAGGTACCGAAGATTGAGACGCATTTTGTGAAGAGTAACAATAGTCCGACGGGATTGGGAGAGCCTACTTTGCCGCCAGCGGGTGGTGCGGTGGCGAACGCGTTGTATAAGATGACGGGGAAGAAGTTAAAGGCGATTCCGTTTGTGGGGGAAGAGGGGGTTTTGGGATAGAGCCTGAGCGTTTGCTAATTCAATCAATATTCATTATTGGACATTCGAGATTCAATATTTTTGAAAATTCAATCGCAAGCTTAATCATAAATTCAATTTTCTCTGTAACGTGAAAAATCATATTTCCTTTCCTAGAAAGTGTTTTGTTTCGCAGAGGGCGCCAAGACGCAGAGATACTTTAACGTACATATATTTATTGTGGAGGGTTTATTAAGGACGACTTAATTTCTAAACTCATTTTTGGCATTTAGATAATAGACGCCGAAATAGTCTACGAAGACTTTCCAGCCGGGGGTTCCGATGCCGATGCGGATGTTGGAGATAGGTTCGTAGGGCATTTCGTAGACTAGTTGTTCGTTGACGAAGAGGTAATAGGTATGGTTGACTTTTCGGAGGGTAATTTTATTCCATTCGGTGACCAGTTTTTTGATCTTTCCTTTGATGATGGTTTTCTTTTCATTTTTGATAACAAATCCACGTTTGATCAGGTTGAAATAGTAGAATCGCTCCAGGCTTTTATCTTGTCCCCAAACTAACCCGTAGTCGTTTCCGTTGCAGGAAAGCATCATTTCTACGGCGAAATCTTTGGAAGGATCGAGGTCAAAATGGGGGGCCATATAAGACGGCTTTAGACCGATAGCCACGGATTTGAAGAGGTATTGTCCGTATTTAATTTTTCCTTTGTGCTCCCGGTTTTTGCCGGTCCAGAATTTTTCGCTGGTTTCCTCATTAAAATCTTCGAAATAAACCGTAGTTCGATCTTTTGGGATATATTCGTAGTAGTCTCGTTGTGCTGTCAGGTGGCAATTGGCGAGTAGGAACAGTCCAAATATCAGGTAGAAACGGTGTTTATTCATGGAGCAAAGTTACTTTTTTTAGAAATTGGGGGAAGTTGGGGAAATGTTAATTGTATGATGGGTGGACAATGGGCTTTCTTTTGATGTGTAAAAGGGCTGAGCTTTAAGATCACCGTATCGCTTTGTTTTCTACCAAAATAAACGGAAAAATCACCAATTCTCTTCTTTTATCTCTTCGAAAACTAGGATTAAATATATTTCTCTTTTCTGCTAAACTTGCACTTATTTGTTTAAATTTGCCGAAGACTATGTATAAATTTAACGGGCAGCGTAATTGCTGTCAAGAACCGCGAGAGAGCTCACTAAACGCGATAACGCAATGATTCAACGACTGTTAATCAACAATTACGCGCTCATTGACGAGCTCGAAATTGATTTTTCGGAGGGACTGACTATTATCACCGGCGAGACTGGTGCTGGTAAGTCGATTCTCCTGGGGGCTCTGGGGCTCATTATGGGTAACCGTGCCGACACCAAGGTTTTTTATCATACGGATAAGAAATGTATTGTCGAGGGGTTTTTCGAAATTTCCCGCTACGGCTTGAAGGGATTCTTTGAGGAAAAAGATATTGATTACGACGATGAAATCGTAATCCGTCGAGAATTGACGCCCACGGGGAAGTCCCGCGCGTTTGTTAACGATACGCCCGTCAACTTAAAAACGCTCGGTCAACTGACCGCCGCGATTATCGATCTTCACCAACAATTTGATACGCTGGACATTCACAATGTATCTTTTCAGATGCGGATGATGGATGCACTGGCGGGTAATTATCCGGCGCTGGAGATTTATCAAAAAGAGTTTTCTACTTATCAGAAAAACAAGCGGCAACTCGCCGACTTGATCGATCGGAATCAATCCGCTACAACGGAGATTGATTTCCTCAATTTTCAACTACAGGAATTTAACGGGGCCGAATTAGTTGCCGACGAGGATAAAAAAATGGAATCGGAGCTGGCCCGCCTGACCAACGCGGAAGATATCAAAAAAACATTGAGTCAGGCTTACCGAATGATGAACGACGACGAACAGTCGGTGATTGATCAGCTGGAAAAAGTAAGTCTGGCACTGGCTGACGTAAAAGATTACGATCCGGAGGTAGCCAAAATCTACGATCGCTACGAAGGTATCCTCATGGAATTACGGGATATTTCTACGGATTTTGAAAAAGTCGCCGACGATACAGAATACGACGGAGAACGAATTTTGGAACTGCAGGAACGACTCGATCTGATTTATAAATTACAAAACAAACATCGCGTTAAATCTGTACTTGAATTACTTACCATTCAGGCAAATTTACAAAGTCAGTTAAAAGGCTTCGGAGATTTGTCGGAAGATATTGAGCGATTGCAAAAGGAGATGGCAAAGCAGGAGGTTTCTTTGCAAAAAAGGGCCAAAGCGTTGCGTAAAAAACGGATGTCAGTTACGGGTGGCTTTGAAAAGAAGGTAGATGCGATGTTGACGCAGTTGTCGATGCCGCACGCGCGGTTGCAAGTAGAAGTACGGGAGCTGGATGCGCTCAATAGTACGGGCATCGACGAAGTAAATTTTCTTTTTGCTTCGAATAAAGGGAGTAAGTTTTTGCCACTGAAAAATGTGGCGTCGGGCGGTGAATTATCGCGATTAACGTTGTGTACCAAATCTTTGGTGGCAGATGCGATTCCGTTGCCGACTTTGATTTTTGATGAGATTGATACGGGAATTTCTGGAGATGTGGCCCTACGGATGGGTAAGATTTTGCAGGAGCTTTCGGGACGGCATCAGGTGGTGAGTATTACGCATAGTCCACAGATTGCGGTCAAAGCGGATACGCATTATTTTGTTTATAAAAAAGAAATGAAGGATCGAACGATGACGCGGGTGAAGGAACTGACAATGGAGGAACGGATTCGGGCGGTGGCGACGATGCTGAGTGGGAATCCACCTTCGGACTCGGCGATTGAGAATGCAAAGGAGTTGTTGTTGGCGACTTAGACAATTGGCGGACAATTGGCTTTCTTCTTTCGTGTTTGGGACTAGTTTTGAGAAAACCGCGAGCAAGCCAAGCGCAAAGCAAGTTTTCTTAAAACGGGTCGAAACGGGTCGAAACGGGTCGAAAGCGAGTTTCGAGTTTTCAGTTTTCGGAGTTTCCGAGGTTGGTAAAAAATCACTTAGGAACAAAATTAATAACAAACCATTAACTAATTTAAACGGTTAATTGTTTTATTTATAATTATTAACAGCCAAATAGCTTTTTGAATATGAATTTACTAGAAGGAAAACGCGGGGTTATCTTTGGAGCCCTGGACGAAAAATCAATTGCCTGGAAGATTGCCGAAAGGTGTGTAGCTCAGGGCGCAAAAATTACGTTGACCAATGCTCCGGTTGCATTGCGGATGGGGAAAATTCAGGCGTTGGGAGAGCAGCTGAACTCGGAGATTATTGCGGCGGATGCGACGAGTGTTGAGGATCTTGAGGCGTTGTTTACGCAGTCGCAGGAGATATTGGGAGGGAAGCTGGACTTTGTCCTCCACTCTATCGGGATGTCGGTGAATGTTCGTAAAAAGCGGCCTTACACAGATATCAAATACGACTGGATGCAGAAGACGTTTGATATTTCTGCGATTTCTTTTCATAAAACGATGCAGACGTTGTTTAAGCTGGATGCGATGAAAGATTGGGGGTCGATTTTGGCGCTCACGTACATTGCGGCGCAGCGTACTTTTCCGGATTATAGCGAGATGGCAGAATCGAAGGCGTTGCTGGAATCTTTTGCGCGGAGTTTTGGATATCATTTTGGGAAGGCTAAAAATGTACGGGTGAATACGGTTTCGCAATCTCCGACGATGACGACGGCGGGAAGTGGGGTGAGTGGTTTTGATGAGTTTTTTAGTTATGCGGACAAGATGTCGCCGCTGGGTAATGCTTCGACGGAAGCTTGTGCGGATTTTTGTATTGCGATGTTTTCTGACTTGACCAGGTCGGTGACGATGCAGAATCTTTATCATGATGGTGGGTTTTCGAGTATGGGGATGAATCCGGATGTGTTGAGGTAGGTGAAATTTTGAATATAAGTATATTTAACATATATACAGAAAAAGAAAAAAATAAAAAATTGTGCAAAAAAACTAGATTATAGTTAAATTGAGCTTAATGGCAATAACAAGAGTACATATAAATAGAAACATCCTAGAATGGGCAATTCTTCGTGCTGGTTACGAAATTCAGGAGTTTCTTTTGCAAAATCCAAAAGTAAAAGACTGGTTGGATGCCTCTAGACAACCTACAGTTAAACAGTTAGAAAGCCTTTCCACAAAGCTTCATGTTCCATTTGGTTATTTATTTTTGAAAGAACCTCCTGTAGAAAAATTGAATTTCCCTTTTTTTAGGACGGGGAAAAGAGCTACAAAATCTGTTTCTATAAATGTTTATGATGCAGTTCAAATGGTTCAGAAACGACAAGATTGGACATCTGAATACCTAAAAGAAAATGAATTTGAAAAACTTGAATTTGTAGGGAAATTTGGAATAGATACTCCTATCAAGGAGATTGTAAATGATATTAGAAAAACATTAAATCTACATATCAATTGGGCTAGTCACCATCAAACTTGGGAAAAAGCACTTGAGCATTTATCTCTTCAAATAGAGGAGGCAGGAATAATAATGAACTTTAGCGGTATTGTTGGAAACTATACTAGAAGAAAGATAGACGTTCGGGAATGTAGAGGTTTTGTTTTGGTTGATGATTATGCACCATTTATGTTCATTAATTCTGCAGATGCAAAAGCCGCTCAAATGTTTACAATAATTCATGAACTAGCACATATTTGGATTGGTGTGTCTGCTGGATTTGATATTAAGAAACTTTTACCTGCTGACGACCCAATTGAAATTCTTTGTGATAAGGTGGCTGCTGAATTTCTTGTTCCAGCAGATTATCTTTTTAAAATTTGGCAAAAAGAGCAGAATTTTAAAAGACTAAATAGAACTTTTAAAGTAAGTCCAATTGTTGTTGCAAGAAGAGCTTTAGACTTAAGTCTTATATCTAAAAAAACATTCTTTCAATTTTATAACAGGTATATTACTGAGTTTAAAGAAAGAAATACGAACCGCGGGAGCGGAGGTAATTTTTATGCGACCGCAAAAAAAAGAATTAGTTTAAGATTTGCAGGTTTAATAAACAATGCCGTAAATGAACAAAAATTACTCTATAGAGATGCATATAAATTAACTGGTCTTAAAGGTGATACTTATGCAAACTTTGTAGATGAATATCTATTTCAAACATGAGTAAATTTCTAATTGATTCAAACTTCTTTATACAAGCTCATAGAGTAAATTATCCACTTGATGTAATGCCGAGCTTTTGGAATAAAGTTCATGAAATGGCCCACAATGGTAGTATAATAAGTATTGATAAAGTTAAGAATGAAATTTACAAAAACGAAGATGATTTAAAGAATTGGTGCCAATCAAACCTACCAAATAATTTCTTTCATAACACTTCAATTGCCATGAGAGAATACGCTGCAATTGCAGGTTGGGCAAGTTCGATGGATTCACACTACAAATCTGCCGCATTAGCTGAATTTTTACATGCTGATGAAGCTGACGCATTTCTTATTGCATATTCTCTTAACCAAGAAATTCCTCTTATTACTCATGAAAAGAGTGAACCCAACAGTAAGAGAAAAATAAAAATTCCAGATGTATGTAATCAATTCGGAGTAAGATATCATACGACAATTGATATGCTTCGCTTTCTTAGAATATCAATCTAAAAAAGCACCGCTCATAAAAACACACATCTATCAGTCCGAAATAAGAGCTAGCAAATCCGATACAAAACTATCCCAACTATCATCCCTATCAAGACAACCCAACCCCCACAAAAAAACTTCTGTCACCCAACCGTCAAACAAATAGCCCGTTTTTTACTAACTTGCTTTATTACCATCCGTATTAAAATAACGAATCCTTTTTTTGAGTTTCACAAACCAGGGAATGTTGACAAAAATCCTATATCGTGCGTATACTTCTCTTCTTACTTTTCAGCCTACCTCTTTTTTTAAAAGCACAACCCACGGAATTAAATTTACTGGGCACCTGGAGTGATCCAGCTTTACCCAGTACGGCACTCTATGGTGGACCTTATAACGAAATTTGGGGGCTAGTCGTCAACGAGCACGAGATTGCGGTCATCGGCTCCACGCTCGGCACCCATTTTATTGACGTAACCGATCCAACCAATCCAGTGGAGTTGACCGATGTTTTTGTACGAGGTGCGGCTTTTGGACCACAACTTGTCCATAGAGATTTTCACGATTATCGAGGTTTTTTGTACGTGGTGGCAGATGAGGATAGTAACAGTACGCTACAAATCATCGACATTCGCAATCTCCCCGAATCTACTACGGTGGTCTCGGATAATAATGACCTTTTGATTCGCTCGCATAATGTCTTTGTAGATTCTACCCAAGCTCGATTATATGCTTGTGGAATCCGCCGTACTACGGGTCGGGATGCGATGTCGATCTATGATATTTCTAATCCGGCCAATCCAGTTGAATTGGGTCTTTACAATAATATTGGGAATGTAGAAATTCCGTACGTACACGATATTTTTGTACGGGATCATATTGCTTATTTAAACAGTGGAAGAGATGGATTTTTTGTGGTAGATTTTACGGATCCGGATGATCCGATTTTACTCGGAACGATGACCGATTATGTGCAGGCCGGTTATAATCATTCGGGCTGGCTTGATCATCAGGGACATTATTATTTTTTAGCTGATGAGACTTATGGACTGGAATTAAAGGCGGTGGATGTTTGTGATACAGAAGATATTAACGTGATCCAGACTTTTGGAACCGACTCCGGTTTTTCGAGTAGCATCCCTCATAATGTTTTGATCGATTGTAATATTTTATATGCTTCCTGGTATCACGAGGGCGTACAAATATTTGATATTTCAGATCCAACCGATCCGCTACGTATTGGGTTTTATGATACGTTCGAAGGAGTCGATTCTTTTTATTACGCGGGTAACTGGGGCGTTTATCCTTATTTGCCTTCTGGTAATATTTTGGCATCAGACATGCAAAGCGGACTTTTTATTTTGGAAAATATTGTAACGCCGGATTGCGATGCCTACCAGGCTACGGCCTGTGAAAATGCCATTCCCGTTGCGGTAGAAGAATTATATCAACCCGTCAAAGCGCTAAAATTTTATCCACAACCCGTCGCTATTCAACTCACGATTGACTTCTTTCTGGAAGAACCGACCGCCAACTTAAACTTCTCTTTGACCGATATCAGCGGACGTCAGGTAGCCATTTGGAAAGATCAGGCGGTCTTTACCGGCGAAAATAAATTTAATTTGGAGATACCAAATTCCCTGAATAACGGTTTTTATATTATGGTCATTGGCAATGAAGAGAATACCGTAGGAATTACCCGTAAGGTGGTGGTACAACGGTAATAGGTATACTCCCTAATGATAAAATTTATTTACCTTTGGGGATTTTGAAGTTTTTTAAACAACTTCTTATCATTCGGATTAATGCGTTTATCTAAACAACCATTTTTATTTTTCCTGTTACTGCTACTTACTACTCCACTTTTCGGACAATTTCCCGGACAAGGTGGTCTTGGTAATACCAGTGGCCAACCCAGTAGGCAGGAAGAATTTGTGGAATTGGTTGATACTTTTGGGGTCTTCTATTTTTTTGTGGATAATCCAAACGAAGAAACGCTTTTTTCCGATACCCTCCTCGCTGGTTTCCAGCAATACGATCCTATCCGAAACAGAGATTTTGAATATACCAATCTGGGCAATCAAGGGTCTCCGGCTCGTCCTCTTTTTTTTCAACCCGCGTTTAGAAAAGGCTTTGATATTGGATTTCATCAATTTGATATTTACCGTATTGATAAAACCAATATTCCTTATTATCGCCTCCAAAACCCGTTTACCCGGGCCGCCTATTCCCAAAATAATAAAGATAATCTAAACTTTAAAGGAGAATACAGTCGTAATTTCGCAGATGGAATCAACATGTCTATTTATGCCTTGCGGAGTAATCACGTGGGACAATTCAGGAATCAAAGAGCTCGCAATACTTCTTTTGCCAACAATTGGTGGTACCACGATAAAAGGGGAAAATACGATGGATTTTTTGCCATCGTATCTAACTCAAACTTACATTTATACAACGGAGGAATCGAGCCCTCGCAGGAAAATATAACGGTCCAAAATCCGATTACACTTACCGTCAATATCGAAGACGGCGCTACCACCAAGTATACCCAACGATCATTTACATACACCCATTATTATAAGTTGATCGGGGCAGTTCCAACAGTTCCGGCTGCGCCACCGATACAAAGTCGACGGGGTGCTCGTCCCCCGGGAAGCTTTCCACCATCCAGCCTTACCCCCAGAGATAGTCTGATGCTGGATTCGTTAATGCACCCCCAGAAATCGGGAAAGCTCACCTTGGATACAACCAATTTAGTCACCAGAGATTCGTTGATTACAACTCCCGTCCCCACAGATACTTTAATCAACGAAACCAACCCATCCGACTCGATTGTTCCTCCCGTAGAATCTATCGTAAAGGATACCTTGTTTAAAGATTCTATCCGGGGAGATGTAACGTTGGGAGATCTGGGATTAGGTAAACGATTTTCTGCCGATAGTCTTGGAGTTGATGGGCCAATTCCGAATATTCCACCACCGCCACCTCTGATTTCCAATCAGTCCGGACCTCCCAAACGAGCCATTACGCTAGGGCATCAATTGGGTTATCACTCTGATCGATATCTGTTTTCGGACACCAGTCCGGATACCAGTTTTTATGATCTTAAATACGTAACGAGCCAAAGAGGGATTCGTAATTTTATTCATCACCAGAAGATTGAAAATGATTTCCGGATCAGTACTTTTAAACTGCGCGATGACAATGGAAAAAGTAGAAATCAACGGGATTTACTCGAAGCTGGACTGACGCATACTCTACATTTTGTAACCCAGGAAAATGAGCAACGAACCCTCAATAATTTATTTTTACACGGTCGATTTAATTTTAATCCTAGAAACAGGTTAAAAATCAATACTTACTTTCACTACGGATTGCTAGCAAATCTTGGAGACTATCGGGTAGATGGAAACTTAAAATATAACCTCCCCACCCTGGGAAGTCTAGAGGTTGGTCTAGTGCAACAGGCCTATTCTCCAAGCTTGATTTCCAATCGACTACTTCTTTCTGAAACCTTAGTTTGGGAAAATGATTTTAATAAAATTTTTGAAACCAGTTTAAAAGCGACCTTATCCATTCCTCGTTTTGAACTGGAAATTTCCGGACAATATCATCTGATTAACAATTATCAATATTTTGGAACGGACGGTACGCCACAACAAACAGGTACGGCAATTAACGTTGGACAATTAATGGTGAAAAAACATTTTAAATTATGGAAATTCCATTTGGATAATACCATCATTCTCCAACAAACAACTAATACGGTACTGAGAATGCCAAAACTATTAACAAAACAATCTTTTTATTTTGCGGGATTTTTATTAAAACGTGCGCTCTTTTCACACGTGGGAATAGACTTTAGATTAAATAATGATTTTAGGGGAGATGCCTATTTTGCTCCCACGGGACAATTTCAATTGCAAGATGAATCGGTATTACGAGCGTATCCCTTGCTTGATATTTTTGTGAATTTTAAAGTGAAAGAATTTCGATTTTTTGCAAAATATGAAAATCTTACCCGTCAATGGTATCCGGTACTTGCTTATCAGACCTACTTACAGCCCGAACGGTTTAGTTTTTTTCGGTTTGGAGTGAGCTGGCGCTTTTTAAATTAAACAATATTATCGAAGCGGGGTACACCCGAGTTAATCATTTTTCCAGCGGAATTAACCACTCTAACGCTGCATCTTCCACCTTATTTATCGCTATACCTTCCCAAATACTCAATCATTTCATAATTTTAACATTATAAAAAATAACCTAAAAAGGGTATTGATCCAGATAAAAAACCCCCGCACCTTTGCATTGTCTAATACACACCGTAAGGTTTTTCAAAAGTTTAATATCCATTCTAGAAAAATCTTGATGCCTTGAAGCTAATTATCCACCTCTGCTTCAAGGCCTTTTTTATGTCTAAAACGGTCCTAATTGCCACAAAGACCCGAAGTCCCAAAGTTTTTATTCGTTTTTTAATGACTATTCATCTCTAATTTTCTGTCTAATTCACGAAGACGCTTCAGTAAGTTTACGGATTGATGCCGGTTGGTAACATATTGGTGGTGGTATTCTTTTAGGAGCCATCTAGCGGCGGCGTCTACGGGTTCATTATCATAAAAATTATCCCGGCAAAAGTGTAGATATTTCATGACCATAAAAGCATTGAACCAACGAAAGAAGCGTTGTTCGAAGCTTTTGAGATTGGTGGTATTACCCTGAATTTCAAGGAGCTTCTCCGAAAATTTTATTAAAACCAAGAATTCCTGAACGGCATCGGAAAAACCAGCGATCAAATCTTCCAGGGCAGCTGGCTTTATTTTAAAAAGCTCCTTTATTACCGTAAAAAAGGATTGCAAATCTACGAAGGATTGCGGGGCGTAAGTAGTTAAAATTTCATTTGATCCGACGAGGGTACCGATAGCACGGCCCGTTCCAAAGGGTACCCGCTCGGAGATCCGGGGAGAAGGAATCACCCGAGTCGTACGGAGTTCGTCAAATTGGCCCAATGGAATAAACTTGTGTAAAAAATAAAAATCTTCCCCCGCTTTTCTACGGTTCATCCCTCCTTGCTGCTGATAGGCATCCGCCCGGATAGCCATAGAAGAACCAATCGTCTGAAAAGCGTACGGAAAACCCATAAACCGTTGAGCGTGGATATAATATCTGAGATGTAATTCGTACTGAATAATTGCCTGATAGATATTTTTGTCAAAATCATTTCCCTTGATCGGATGCTCAAAGTAGATACTACAACCCTGTAGTTTTGGTTGTTCCAAAAAATGCTTTTCAAGTTCGACCAGATAGTTTTTATCACAATTCGAATCCGCATCGTAACAGCTGAGAATTCCTTTCGTATTTCCCGCTTGCGCAAATCGATAGACGGCTTCGTCCAGTCCAATTTTTCGGGCCAGTCCTACGCCAGCGTGACGAGCGGGTAGATTGGTGTGATATAATACGTGGAATTTTCGCAGCGCACTGGAATGGGTCAAGCCCCAGTCGCAGGCTTGCTGATACATTTTTTGGTTTTCTTTTTTAGTTTTTTTGGTGTCTTCTTCCGAGTCGTTGAGGACCACGATGATTTCTAAGGCTCCGGTGGGTGCTTCGCAATTGGCGAGGGATTGTAGACTGGTGAGTAGATTGTCTTCCCGGTAGGCGGGGATGACTACGACCAGGCTGAGAGTTGGATGAGGGGCTCCGAAGATTTGCGCGGGAAAAAGGGCGGATTTTTGGAGGTAAGAGGTCATTTGGAGGTGCGGATTTTTTGATGTGCGGATATGCGGATATGCGGATTGGTGGATCAGTTAATCAGTTGTCGTTATTTGTAGGACAACTGATAACTGATAACCGATTAACTAAAAAACTAATTGACCAAAAAACCGATTCATCAAATTAAACCGTCTCTAGCGTCGCCGCGTGATCCAGTTCTCTGAAGTCAACGGGGCTGACACCGCTGACGCCTTGCTCTTGCATGTATACTCCGTAGATAACGTCCACGGCGGCCATAGTTTGTTTATTATGAGTGACAATAATAAACTGAGATTCGGTGGAGAATTTACGGATAATTTTATTGAACTTCTCGATATTCGCATCATCCAGCGGTGCATCTACCTCATCAAAAATACAGAAGGGAGCGGGCTTTAATAAATAAAGCGCAAACAATAAGGCCGTAGCCGTAAGGGTTTTTTCTCCCCCGGAAAGTTGGTTGATACTTTGTGGTCGTTTCCCTTTTGGTTTGGCGGTAATGATGATTTTGGACTCCAGTGGATTGTCCGGATCTTCGAGTAAAAGATTACAGGTATCATCTTCGCTAAAGAGCGTACGAAAAACTTCGATAAAGTATTTACGAACTTCGTTAAAAGCCTTTAGGAAATACGCTGTCGCCGTATCTTCGATTTCTTTGATGGTGGCCAATAATGATTTTTTGGCTTCGAGGATATCATTGCGTTGGGTAGAAATATTGTCGTACCGAATTTTCATTTCATCAAAAGCTTCCATCGCCATCGGATTAATTTCTCCGTAGTTATCGAGTCGTCTTTTGATTTTAAATACTTTGTTATTTAACTCTTCTTCGTCGTATTTAGGATTAGGCTCCTGGTTGATCACCTCGTCCACGGTAATATTAAATTCGATTTTTAAGCGTTCGCCCACGGAAGATAATTCCAGTTTTAGTTCATTAAAATTATCGCGGTATTTCTGGATATTCATCTGCGCTTCGTTACGCTGACGGTTGAGTGTACGCAGTTCGTCCTCCTGTTCGTTGATCCCACCTCTGGCCTGGAAGTAATTTTGTTCCACGGCGGTGAGTGCCTCTTCCTTTAATTTTCGGGCATCGTAACTGCTGAGTAATTTTTCCTCGAGCGCGGCGACGCCAGTGGAGATTTCGGACAACTCCGTTTCGCCCTGGCTCAATCCGGCCTGTGCCTGATCGCGCAAAGATTCGTTTTCCGCCATTTGTTTTTCCCGGAAGTTTAGTTCCTGCTGAATGGTAGTTACCTTATTTTGCTGGCGAATAAATTCAATATTTTTTTCGTTGAATGCATTAGAGGCAACACTGAGGCTTTCCGCAATTTCGCGGAAAGAACCATCTTTATCAGAAATCTCCTGTTTAGCCCGATCCGCTTCGGCTCTTTTTTCAATCAACTGCTCGTCGATTTTTGCGTTGGTATCCGTCAGTGACTGAATGAGTTCTTTGGAAGCATCCTGTTTGCGAGTCGCATTGGTGACGAACGTTTCAAAGTTTTCCAACCGAGTCATGACTGAAACTTTACGTTGCGCAATCTGATTGAGGGCCTCCCGTTCGCGATTGATGGCCACACTTTGGATGCCTTCTTTGAGTTTGTCGAGTTTGGTTTTGAGGCTATAAAAAATAGTGGATTTTTCACGTTCCTCTTTTTCCAGTTTTTTAATCGCCCCTTCCAGTACTTCCAGATTTTTCTTACGACCAATTTTCTTTCCTTCGAAGAGACCAACGGAGCCACCAGAAATACTAAATTTTCGCTGCACAAACCGACCGCTTTTAGACAGTACCGTCCAATCGCTATTCGGAATATTTTTCAGTACCTCTTCACTTTCCGTGATCACCACATTCTGTAAAAGATAATCTACTAATTTTTGGTAGGGAGCATCCGTTTCGATAAAACCTACGGCCCGCTCGGTATTGGGCAATAAACTCATCGGTTCCTGATAATTTTTAAAAGCATCAAGCAGGAAAAAATTTGCTTTTCCCTTTTGGGAATTACTCAATAAAGAAATAGCACGGTACGCTTCGTTGAGGTCTTTTACAACGTAGTAATTCAAATATTTTTCCAGATAATTTTCAATGGCAACACGGTAGCCCTCTTTGACATAAAGTACGTCAGAGAGCAACGGAGCGGCATTATTCCAGTCTTTATTTTTACTCAAAAATTTGATAGATTCCGGAAAACCTTCCAGATTTTCTACCATACTTTTGGTTAACTTATGCTCGTTACGGCTGGAATCCAGGTTTCGGTTAACGTCAGAGATGGCTTTACGCGCCGCTTCGATATCCTGTTCGGTAGTTTGGATATCCGTACGTCGCTGCGCCTCTTCCGATTCGAGTTTTTCGACTAAATCATTTTTTTCTTTTTGTTCTGCTTCGGTAGTTGCCAATTCTTTTTCGAGTGTTTCAATCTCTACGGCACGGGACGAAATCTCTCCCGCACTTTCTTCGATCTCTTTGGTCAGATTTTCGATCTGGTTGGCGTTGATCGCTTTACGCTTTTCAAATTCGAAGATGGCTCTTTCGAGTTCTTGCTGTTTTCCGAGGAACGTTTCGAGTTCTTCTTTGAGCGATCCGTGGCTGGCGCGAATTTCGTTGAGGTTGGTTTCTACCGTATCCAGTTCTGACTCCAGACTTTCTTCCAGTTCTTTTTCTTCGTGAATCTGTTCGCGGTATTCTTCGAGACTATCGGTTAGCTCGGCGATTCTGTTCCGGGCATTTTCAATCTGTGTAGACAGTTTAATTTTATTCTGTTCGACAAATCCTTTCTTTTGTAAAAGAATACTTTTTTCACTTTCCTGATCCCGGACAAAACCCTGCAATTCGTTGACGGCCCGTTGTGCTTCTGAAAGCATTTTTTCTTTATCCAGATTTTCTTTCCGGTCTGTTTCCAGTTTCGCTTCCATCTGGCGAGTGGACACTTCGAGGTCGCGGAATTTATCTTCTGCCTCCTGCAATTGTTTTGTGACCGTTTCGTGTTTGCCTTTAAAACTCTGCAGTTTACGGATGGACAATTCGATACTAAATTCTTTGTAATTATCTTTTAGTTCATAATATTTTTTTGCCCGTTTGGCCTGCTTTTCCAGTTGCTTTAAGTTGTTTTCAATTTCAAAAAGCAAATCTTCGATCCGGTCGAGATCTTCGGTGGTATTATTGAGTTTATTGAGCGTTTCGCGTTTACGCTTTTTATATTTGGAAATTCCGGCGGCCTGTTCAAACATTCGGCGACGGGAATTTTCTTTATCATTTAAAATATCATCTACCATACCCAGCGCGATAATTGCGTAGGAATTAGAGCCAATCCCGGTATCGAGAAATAAAGACGTAATATCTTTTAGGCGACAGGTAACATTATTCAGGCGATATTCGCTTTCTCCGGTTTGGTAGAGAATTCGGCTAACGGTCACGGTGTGGTATTCGGTAGGAAGGAGATTTTTGGTATTTTCAAAGGTGAGAGACACCTGCGCCATTCCGGATTGCTTGCGTTTTTTAGTTCCGTTAAAAATCACGCTAGACATCTTCTCCAGACGTAATTCCTTACTCTTCTGCTCTCCAAGCACCCAGCGAATAGCATCCACGACGTTGGATTTACCCGAACCGTTGGGGCCTACGATTCCAATGACATCCTCGTTGAAGTTGATGACCGTTTCGTTGGCAAAACTTTTAAAGCCCTTGATGGTTAAACTTTTTAATCTCATAGGGCGCGAAATTACGAATTTTGGGGAGAAAAATTGAACTTTTTAGAGGGAGATTTTGGATAACCGACTGATCCCAAAGAGCAACGTACGGCAGTGCGTTGAAGGAGGGCACCGCAAAAGCGGACGGGTGGCGTTTGGATCAGTTACAGGTAATGACGTATCCGGGCGAAGAACATACCTTCGGCGTGGCAGTCCAAACTAACGGAGTGATTAATGGTCTGGTGTCGATGCGAGTGGATAACCCGTCGAAGGTGTGGTTGTGAACGATAGATTTGGTTGAATCTCCTCCCTATTGCGATCATTTAAACCGCAATGGTATACCCTCAAAAGCTCCGTTCATCCATTTTTTCAGGGGTTTTATCTATAAAAATCAGTGTCGGATAGTATTTAGATGAGCTTTGCCGTTCAAGATGGGTTGAAAAAATTAATTATTAACCATGACCTTTTCGAGTTCGTTAGGGTTATAAAATTTATCGATTATGAACGGTTATATTTATGAAAATCAGAATACCAAAGCCTTTTACAATTTAGCCTGGATTGGGTTTTGTCTCTCTGCGGCGGGAATGGTTGCTGGCCTTTTTCTATTTACGGGAGATTTGGCGATGAAAGGATTTTTAGGAATGTCTTATCTTTTTAGTGTGGTGTCGTGCTTTACGTTGGCGAAGGTCGTGCGTGATAAGGCGGAGGCGGAGCGGTTTATTTCCAAGGTGGAGAATGCGAAGACGGAGAAATTTTTGAATGAGCATACGGGGGTGTAGGGGGCGCCAATAGTATACAATTCATTTTTTTGAAACTTGTATCTAAAATTCTATGTTATTCTTCTAATTTAAGTAATTTTAGTCTAAAATTTAAAATTAATTTTTTAAAATGATATCAAAAAAAGATTTGAAAAAACTACTTTCAGAAATGGAAGCAGATAGAATAGAAAAAACTATCTCAAAGATTGATAAAAATAAATTTGGTGAAGCAATATGTTCCTTTAGTAACGATTTGGCAAACAAAGGATTACCAGGTTATCTTATTATAGGAGCCAACAACGATGGAACAATAGAAGGAATTGATATTGATGAAGATTTTATTCAAATATTATTGGGTTTTAGAACAGACGGAAGGATTGTACCACCTCCAGCTATGATTGTTGAAAAAATTAGTTTTAGTGAAGGAGATTTGGCAGTCGTTGAAGTTCAACCATCTCAAGTGCCTCCTGTTAGATATAAGGGAAAGGTGTGTATAAGAATCGGTCCTAGAAGAGGCACGGCCAATGAAGCTGAAGAAAGAATTTTAAGTGAAAAAAGATCTACTTTCGCAAGGTCGTTTGATACACAGCCTTGTTACGGAAGTACCATTAAAGATTTAAGCACTGAGATATTTAAATTATTTTACCTTCCTTCAGCAATAGATGAAGTTACTTTGAAAAAAAATGGGAGAGAAATCAAGGAACAATTAGCTTCTCTCAAATTCTTTGATTTAAAAGCAGACTGTCCTACTAATGCTGGAATTCTTATGTTTGGTATTAACCCTAGATTTTACCTTCCTGGGGCATATGTGCAATACGTGAGATTTGATGGAGAGGATAGCGTTAGTGAATTTTCATACGAGCATAGCTTTGATGGTGACTTAACTACACAAATGAGAGTAATGAATGATTTCATCAAAGCTCAAATCGTTAAAAAAGTTCAACATAATTTAGGTGAAGATTATACTTATTCTTACCCTAGTTCTGCCATTCAAGAACTCTTGTACAATGCCGTAATTCACAGAGACTATCAATCAAATGCTCCAATTAAATTTTATGAATATAGCAATAAGATTGAAATTATCAACCCAGGTGGCTTATATGGAGATGCTAGACCAGAGAATTTTCCAAACACGAATGACTATCGCAACCCTACTTTAGCAGAGGCCGCAAAAAATCTAGGGTTTATTAATAGTTTTAATGTAGGAGTAAAAAGAGCTATGGCTGCCTTAAAATTAAATAGAAATCCTGATCCTAAATTTATAATTAATCAAACGACAAATTTTGGTGCAATAATTTACAAATGAAAACAATAGTATTTTTTAATAATAAAGGAGGAGTAGGTAAAACAACACTTGTTTATCATTTTTCTTACATGCTAGCAGAATTAGGATATAGATCATTAGCTGTAGACTTAGACCCACAAGCTAATTTATCTTCTATTTTCCTTACTGAAGAAAGACTTCAAGAGATATATGATAATGAAAATTCAAGACCTACTATTCTTAAAAGCATAAAACCATTAAATAAAGGAATAAGTGATATTATTCCAGCTCACATAGAAAATATATCTGATAATATTGGTTTGATCGCCGGAGATTTAGAATTATCTTTATTTGAAGACAAATTAAGTAGCAGTTGGGGAAATTGTTTAAATAGAGATGAAGCTGCATTTAGAATAGTCTCTTCTTTTTATAGAGTCATTAAAGAAGCCAATGAAAGGTTTAAAGCTGATTTTAATATTATAGACATTGGGCCAAATTTTGGTGCGATTAATAGAGCTACATTAATTGCTGCTGATTATGTGGTCGTTCCTATGGCTGCTGATTTGTTTTCGCTGCAAGGACTTAAGAATCTTGGGAACAGGCTAGAGAATTGGCATTCTGAATGGAGTGATAGAGCAGAGCGAAACCCCGAGCCATCTTTACATTTACCGTCTGCTAAGATGAAGCCATTGGGATATATAATTATGCAACATGGGATTAAAGAAAAAAGGCCTGTCAAATCATATTTAAAATGGGCAAATAGGATACCTCAGGTTTTTAGTGAATTTGTTCTAAAAAATCCTGACAATTCGGCGCACCAATCAAAAGTAGAAGAGGATGATTATTGTATTGCCTTACTTAAACATTACCATAGCTTAGTTCCCATGGCAATGGAAGCAAGGAAACCTATATTTTTACTGAAACCTGCGGATGGTGCAATTGGAGCTCATTTTGGTGCTGTAAAAAGAGCCTACGAAGATTTTGAGTTACTTACTAGAAAAATATTAGATCTAATCAAATGATCAGAAGAATCGAGTTTGTCCAAAATTTTCACTTCAAAATAACCTTCTTCGATTTTCTCAATACTCTTTAATCTCTGACATATAATGTAATGTAATAAACCTGTACTTATCGCTTCATGATATCCCGTTTTAAAGTTTCTGGACGTTTCAGTAGATCGAAAAAATCACCAAGATAGGCTTTGTTTTCTTTAATAGTTTTTGGTTGTAGGTAAGTGGCTGCGTCACAAATTCGATAAACCTCCTCTTCGATGGATTGATAAAAACGGACCATTTCGTAAAATTCGTGCGTTCTGATTTTATAATTAAAAAAGAAGCGTTCGTTAACATCTTTAATTGGAAGTGATTCGTGAGGTATAGCGTATTCATGTCCAACGAATCCGGCATAATCAAAATCGTAAGGCAAGGCTACGACTTTATCAATCTCTGGTAATTTTACAAGTTCTAAATTGTGGCGATTGGGTACGGCCCAGTCGGTATTGGAAATCATGTACTGAAAAAATATCATTTTCAAAAAAGAAGATCGGTGCAATCGAGATGCGTTTACTTTTCCTTTTTCAATAACAACGGCATTTTTTCTTCTGGCATATTCTAATTCGTCTTCGATTAAAAATCCGTGAAACTTAAATTTCTCCTCTTCTCCTTGCCAAAATTCCACATCCATCAGTTTGACAATAATGGAATTAGAGTCGATAAACTGATAAAGTTCATAAAGAAAAAATTCTTTATAAAGCATTTCTTGTTCGCGCGCATTATCCCGGCATGGAAAGACAAATTTTAGCTTATCATTTTTCAATAAGCCCAGCGAGTCCAACATTTTTTTTGAAAAATCTAATTTGACGGGAGGAATATGGCATACTTTTCTTCGGGTATTTCCTCTGGCTCTGATGCGTCCTTGAAAGGAGCTAGTCTTTTCCTCGTTGGGTCCCCTAATCATCAAAGTAGTTTCCTGATATTGATCTTTATTCTTTTTCTTGATCAGCTGTTTTACATTGGTATTAATTACTACTTTAGGAATCCCTTCCATCTTAAATATATAATCGTAGAAGCTGGACTTAACTGGTTTGTTTTCCGGATTTAAAGCGATAGGATGCTTCGTCCCATCAAGTTCTCCCACGAAGAATTTTTTATTTTCGTATAATAAAACCTGCCCGGTAGCTCCTACTTTAATGCTACAATCAATACCTACTACTTTGCCACCATAAAAGGATCGAATGGAATCAAAACTGGTATGTCCGACAATAATTCTATCCTGCTTTAATTTTCTTAAGATCTTTTTAATTGGAACCTTTTCCATAGTCTCCTTCTTAAAATATCCACGGTACCAAAGGGGACCATTCTCGTCGTATAAAGCGGCTAGTTTGGGGTCTTCTAAAACTGATTTATCTTTAAACCTTATCAAGTGCTGATTAAAAATTTCGTTCATTTCCTCCAAAGAATAATTCAGGTTTAAGATCTCTTCCGAGATTCCTCCGTGTAAAAACAGGGAGCGGTTGATGGATATCATTACTTGGTGGTTGGCAATCCAGTCTCCCAGGATACTTCCCTTCGCAAACATGAGATGATACCGATTTCTCAGGACCCCAGACGTATATAAATATTTTCTATTCAGATATCTGACATCCCCTTGCAAGACCATAATTTCGTGATTACCCAACAAGACGTGTACCTTTCCTCCAGCCTTGGTCGCCTGTTTTTCTAAAAAAAACAAGAACCACAAAATCTCCATAACCTTATCTCCCCGATCCAGATTATCACCCGTAATGACCAAATGTCCTTTGCCAAATATCCACTGATTTTGTTCATCAATCACCTGATGAGCTTTCAACAACTCAATCATCAAATCATACTGGCCATGTGCATCACTAATGGCCACGATTTTATCTAACTTCGTGAAGGTTGCTTTTTTATTTGTTTCAAAATCCAGGTCCGTCAGATCAACGGTAGGCAACCCTTTCCGAGCAAACTCTCCCAAGGCATTATTAGCGATCAGGGTATCATGCCCTACTCCACTTTCAACCCATTGAATACGCAGGCTGTCATTTTGATGAAAAATATAGGGGCCATCAAAATATTCCATCTTCACTTGAGCCGTTAAAAAGAGAATCGTAGAAAAGCATAAAAATATAGAGACTTGTATTTTTTTCATTTTGAGACTTTGATTTTTTTTGAGTTATGTATTTTCGGCTAAGTAAGCTCGACTTTAGCCAATAGCCAAATTTGGCTAAAGTCGAGCTACGATCATTGCTATAAATGGGGTCTTCGTTTTCAATTAAACAAAATTCTTTATAGCGTTACTGGCTGTTCGATAAAATGATCCTTTACCCCTCCGTAATCGGTGTCACGCTTCCACTTTGCAAAAACGCTCGTACATCCCGAGCGGTTTCTGCGGGAATTTCTTCCATGGGAACGTGTCCGGCCTGATCATAGATGATTACCCGAGCGTTGGGAATGGCCGTCTCAAAATCTTTGGCCCGACTTACCGGTAACCATTCGTCCGCCTTCCCCCACTGAATAAGGGTTGGACAAGAAATGTTTTTAAGGTCTTCGGTTCGATCCGCATATTCGTAGCTACTCTTATCAATAAAAGCTTGTCGGTTACCACGGCGTAATTGCAGGCTATGAACGCGATTAACGAGTTCTTTGCTGACTTTATCATCATCGTAATACACTTCTTCCAGGCTACTTTCGACCAGCGATTTTGGCGTTAAGCGCAACATAAGTTTATTGACCCCCGGAGTATTTGCGAGTCTAAAAGCCATGGAAACGTTCGAATCTTCTTTTGAAAATCCACTAGGATCGATCAGTATTAATTTTTTCACCCGATTAGAATGATCCAGCGCATACTGCCAGGCAATGTGACCACCCAATGAATTTCCCGCCAGATAAATTTGGGTAACACCTAATTTATCTAAAAATACATCCAGAAAATCGGTGTAAGCCTTGATCGAATAATCGTTGGTAAAGTGCTTTCCCGTCAAGCCAAATCCGGGTAAATCCAGACTGATGACCTGGTACTGATCGGATAGCTCTTTGGTCCACCCAGCCCAGGTGTGCAGGGAAGAACCGGTGCCGTGCAGCAATACCAGCGGTTCGCCGGTTCCGGTCACGCGGTAGTGTACATTCATCCCCACGATATTCATCATTTTGGAATCATCGTAGGTGTACTGTTTTTTGAGTTCTTCTAACGGAATATTACTGTAGTAATTAAATCCTCCGTAGATAAAAATCAACATGGAAAATACAAATAATCCATAAAAACCAATTTTGAGGAAATTCCGCTTCTTTTTCATTTCTTCCATAGTATTAAAGTTTGGTTTGGTAGAGACAATTCATGAATTGTCTTTCCATGAATTGTCTTTCCATGAATTGTCTTTCCATGAATTGTCTTTCCATGAATTGTCTTTCCATGAATTGTCTTTATTTTATTCGCGGCACCTTTTTAAGTCGTTCGCGGGCTTCGTGTCGACGGCGATATTCCTGCATCAGTTGTTGATCGACGGCGGTATCTCTACTCTCTGGATCGTACAACCCTTTGGCATCCCGTTGCCGGAAACCTTCGTAGAGTGATACTGCACAGGCTACGGAAATATTCAGGCTTTGCACCATTCCAACCTGTGGAATTAAAAAATTCCCGTCTACTTTGGCCAAAGCTTCGGGAGTTACTCCGATGTGTTCATTGCCGAACAAGAGGGCCACGGACCCGGTGAGATCCATCTCATAGAGAGAGACTGCATCGTCAGAAAGATGGGTACTGTAGATTTTTTCATAACGTGATCGAACGTGCTCAAAACAAGCTTCCAAATCGTGATAAAAATGAACATCTACCCATTTTCGAGTACCACCCGAGGTGCGTTTACCCAGGGTTAAAGTTAGTTTGTTATTCTGTGGGCGAGAGTGTAGTGCAAATATTTCGTGGATACCTACCGAATCGCAAGTACGCAATACTGCTCCAATATTGTGTGTGTCATGGACATTCTCCAGAATGACCGTAAAGTTATGTTGCCGACGCTGTGCGACCGACTGAAATTTCGCTTCGCGTTTGGGATTCATTTTTTTTGCTGGTTGGCTATTGACTAATTGGTTTCTCTGTCTATAGCAAATCATTATTCAATAGACTTTATTTAGCTGATTGAAAATGATAGTCTTCAAATTTCAGGATGTTGACCAGTTTATTTTCGTAAAAATCCACGGCATCCAGATTTTCGATATTTACGGTGCGTTGTACTGGTTGAAAATCCAGGCTTGAGTGTAATAAATCAGCCAATTCTCCGTCAATTTTTTGTGGAAAACTTGTACCATATTTACTGACCATTTCACCAAAATACATCATCAGATCATAGCCAATAATCGCATCTTCTGCCGGAGGCATCCCAAATCGATCAAAATAGCGCTCCCGAAAATTTCTGACGGGTGTGTCATAAATATCATAATCTGTATTGCTACTAATGTGCAAATTTAGACGCTCGTAGTAATCAAAGTCTATCCGGGTATATTCTCTCCACTGTGGCATTCCGTAGACAATTACTTTATTAGGTCCTTTGACCAAACTAATCTTTCGCATCAGGGCGTAGATAAAATTTTCGTTACTCCAGGAAGGCACAATAAATACGGTTGTCTTTCCTTGTTGGATAAGCGGCATCAAATCTACTTCGCTCAGGTCTGAAGAATTATCTCTTACGATAAATTCTTTGAGGGGAGCTACCGAATCCGATCCCTTGTAAGTTTTCTGAGCATCCTGAAAATATTTCAACCGATTTTTTTCGGCTCCTTTATCTCTCACCAGTAATACTATTTCAGAAGCGGAGTGGTTATCTAGCGCATGCTTTGTGATAGCCTGACTGTGACTTTCCAAAGAAGGATTGGTCTGCACAAAATACGGATTACCACTGGTTATTTTATCATTAGGATTCAATGGTGAAATCAGTACTTTTTTATTCTTCTTCGCAAATTCTGCGGTCTTTTTTAGATTACTGGTGGTGACTGGTCCAATGATAATTTCGGCTTCAAAGAGTTCAGAAGTTTGTAACAGGGAATTCATTTTAGCATCCGAAGCTTCCGTATCCATCACGTCCACGTTGAGTCGAATTCCCTTTGAAGATAGATCATCAAAAGCCATTTTTATACCACTATAAAAATTGATGGCCAGCATCGACTTATCGTTAATCTCATTCTCATATTCCTTAAACCGATTACCTAAAAAAGGCAGACAGATCGCCACATCGTACATATCCAGGGTTTGTCCAGGATCCATTCCCGGTTTGGTTATGGTGCCATCGGGAAGTCTTCCGTCCGAGGTGATCGGCGGATTTTCTTCCAGTGGCGTATCCGTCCAGCTAATGGTATCCACTTCTGATCCTCGATCAATCGGGTTTTCGTATTTACCCGTTTCTGGATTATACACTTTTCCTCCCTGAATTTCTCCAAGATCTTCGGGAACTTCTGTTCTGGGTTGCGTATCCGTAGGTACTTTTTTCAAAGAATCACAAGACATCAAAAACAAACAACAACAAAGGCCGATCACCCATGTTTTATTCCCACTCAATCGTGGCAGGAGGTTTTGTACTAATATCATAAACTACTCTATTTATTCCTTTAACGTTATTGATAATTTTACTGGAAACAAAAGCCATAAAATCGTAAGGGAGTTTACTCCACTCGGCAGTCATTCCATCTACTGAAGTCACAGCTCGCAGCGCCACGGCATTTTCGTAGGTACGCTCATCTCCCATTACACCAACGGATTGAACAGGGAGTAAGATAACACCTGCCTGCCAGACTTCATCATATAATCCAAATTGTTTTAGTCCTTTAATAAAAATATCGTCTGCTTCCTGGAGGATTTGCACTTTCTCCGGTGTAATATCGCCCAGAATTCGAATTGCCAGTCCAGGTCCGGGAAAAGGATGTCGACCGATAATATTTTCGGGTAACTTCATTTGGCGACCGACTTTTCGTACTTCATCCTTAAACAGCATTCTTAACGGTTCGACGATCTGGAGGTTCATATGGTCCGGTAATCCTCCTACGTTGTGGTGGGATTTGATGGTTACCGAAGGACCATGTACCGAAACAGATTCGATCACATCGGGATAGATCGTTCCCTGTCCGAGCCATTTTATATTTTCAAATTTTGCGGCAGACTCGTCGAATACGTCGATAAACATCCCACCGATTATTTTTCGTTTTTTCTCCGGATCACTTTCTCCGGCGAGCGCGTCCCAAAAGCGATGTTTTGCGTCCACGCCGGTGATGTTGAGTCCCATTCCTTCGTAAGAAGCCAATACTTCCCCAAACTCATTTTTTCGTAACAACCCATTGTCAACAAAAAAACAGTAGAGGTTATCACCGATTGCCCGGTGCAATAAAGCGGCTCCAACGGTAGAATCCACGCCTCCCGATAATGCCATTAAAACCTTGTCCGTACCGATTTTATTGCGTAGTTTTTCGACCGTATCTTCTACAAAAGAGGCGGGTGTCCAGGTGCCTTCACAGCCGGCGATATTGATCAGAAAATTTTTCAGGAGTTGTTTACCGTGCAAACTATGGGTTACTTCGGGGTGGAACTGGAGACAATGGATCGGGTGTTTAAACTGGTTATCTTTAGATTTAAAAGCGGCGACCGGAATACTGTCCGTGGCAGCGGTAATCTCAAATTTTTCGGGCACTTCCATGATGGAATCTCCGTGGGACATCCATACCTGAGAATCAGCTGGAATCTCCTGAAAGAGTGGGTCCGAGGCTACTACTTCGCTTAGGCTGGCTTTTCCGTATTCCCGTTTTTGCGAACGCTGTACCTGACCTCCAAAATGGCTGGCAATCATCTGCGCACCGTAACAAATAGCGAGTACTGGTCGTTGACCAATAAGATAATCAAGGTCTACTTTTAACGCCTTTTCGTCGGTGACCGAAAAAGGGCTTCCAGAAAGAATAATGGCTTTTACTCCCTCGGTAATGGGAGGAATTTTATTATATGGGACAATTTCGCTATAAATATTCAATTCTCGTACCCGTCTGGCAATCAATTGAGTATATTGCGAACCAAAGTCTAATATTAATATTTTCTCACTCATACAAGCAAAGATACTATTTTTGTACCCAATGCTGAAAAAATTATTGTGGAAAGACAAGAACAACTGGCAAATCGCTGGCGCCACGCTGGGGGCTTTTATTGGTTTATTTTTACTCTTGCTTTCCCAACAATTTTACTTTGATTTTCAATATCTGCTTCTCGGTAACAAGCAGGTCAACTCCGAATATATTACACTGAATAAACCCGTCATTGCCTATCAATCGCATTTTACGGAAGCGGAATTGGGAGACCTTGAGCAAATGGCATTTGTCCAGCAACTGGGCATCTTTCGTTCCAGTGAATTCCGGATCAATGCTTCCAGTCCTACCTTTGGTTTTTTTACTGATTTATTTTTTGAAGCGATCGATACTGCTTTTATTGATTTTGAGGATGTAGACTCCCAATTTATTTGGCACACAGGACAGTTAGAGATTCCGATTGTGGTTTCCAGGGATTATTTGGCGCTTTATAATTTTGGCTTTGCGCCCAGTCAGGGTCTCCCCCAGTTGAATCCGGAATTTCTGGAAAATTTCACGCTGGATCTTACCCTAAACGGAAAAGGTTTAAAAAGAAAATTTAAAGGAAAGATCGTTGGTTACACTGACCGAATTCATTCGATCCTGGTGCCGATAAATTTTATGCAATGGGCCAATCAGACTTTTGGGGAGCAAACGCAACCGGGCGCCTTGCGGGTCATGCTGGCCGTGGAAAGTGGTCACGAAACAAAGGTCAGGGAACTAATTAAGCAAAAAGGATTTGAGGTGAATAGTGGTCATCTGGTCGGGGAAAGAATCCGGACATTGCTCAGCGGTGCCATCAGCATCATTGCTTTGATTGGACTGGTGATTGTGATTTTATCGGTGCTGATTTTTGTGATTAACTTTCAGTTATTAATTAGTCGGGCCAAAGATCGGATTCAGCTGCTACTCGAATTGGGTTATCGTCCGGGAGATATCAGTCGGGTACTCTTCTCCTATTTATTGAAAATTTTTGCATTGGTGCTGGTTATGACCTTGATCGCCTTATTTTTGTTTAGATGGGGTTTTCAATTTTGGTATAGTCAACATGGTTTTCAGTTGGGTATGCAATTGCACTGGTCGGTGTATTTGACGGCGGTGGTTTTTTCTTTATTAGTGATTGGATTGAATTATCGGATGATTGCGAAGATGGTTAGGGGTTGATTTGGGGATGTACGGATTGAGTTTTGAGAAAACCGCGAGCACGCAACGCGCAAAGCAAGTTTTCTTAAAACGGCTCGATGTGGATCTGTGGACTGGTGAATCTGTGGCTTGTCATTGGCTTGTAGCCGAGACAGCCAAGACAAGTTGTGCGGATTTGGGGATATGCGAATTGGTCCTGCTGCCGTGTACGTCCGATTTTTTTTAGAAATAAAAAAATCCCGAATTTCGGACGAATCCAAAACTCGGGAATAGTTAACTTACTTCTACTAAACAAATAAGTTTTAATTACTGCTTTATCATCTTCATGGTCGCCATGTCGGTGGTCGTTTCCAGTTGATAATATAATAGTCCTAGACCAGAAAGGTCCGCACCATCGATCACCAAACTATGATAACCTTGCGTGTACTGATCTGTCAATCGTCTGACGACTCTTCCGGTTACATCATAAATCGTCAGGGTCGCACCTGGGTCTCCTACTGCATCAACCGAAACACTACCATTCATGATATTAGAACAAGACTAGTTTTGTCCGGTGACGGAGTTGATAGTGATTGGAGGACACGGGATGATTTGACCACAGACATCGACACTCATGTCAACAGAAAAACCAAAATTAAAAGCTGTCGAAGGTAATAAGGAATGAGTTAATAATAAATTTACGTTTTTGGCTTGATCTTTTTGCCGCTAGTCTCGTTAAAAAGCCTCGTGATAGCGCGGCTATCCCTACATTTTTTGCCT
>Ga0209187_1000710_pt1 | contig 50719 bp, 42 predicted proteins | sample BantaG_FD_187430 | JGI IMG/M metagenome (GOLD analysis project Ga0209187, IMG submission 187430) | Marine algal microbial communities from Bantry Bay, Ireland - BantryBay_4 metaG (SPAdes) (version 2) | ecosystem: Host-associated > Algae > Red algae > Unclassified | place: Bantry Bay, Ireland...
AAAATATAGTTGTGAATAATAGGAATGCCACCAAAAGTGAATATATTTGATTTAACGAATTTCATTCACTTAAATAAGTGAATCTATAAAGGCTTTCCAAACTTTTGGAAGCCTTTATTTATCTAATCTTTCGCTATATTATGGTTTTTTAGTTGCGTTTTTGAGGAACAACATTTTTTAAAAAAATACTTCCGGCACTCAGAAAGTTTTTCCAAAAATCTTTTTGTGCTGTTATAGCTATTTCTGTAGTTAAATCACTTTGCGTAATCTTTAGTACCGTTTTGTTTTTGTCTTTTTTTATAAAGTCAATTGTAACTTTGCTAACCTCTTCGTTTTTGTAAGAAACTAAGTTTAAGGCTATTTTAGAATTTGGAATAACATTAATAAATTTACCTTTTGTAACCTGATCAAAATTAAATTCGGCACCATCTTTTACCGTCATTTTTAAGTAAGGTGAAAACCATTTTTTAAGCTGTTTAGGATTTGTGAAAACATCATAAACAACCTCTAAACTGTAAGGCATTGTTTTTTGAACTGTTATGGTAAATCCACTTTTTCCAGTACGTTGATAAAGTTTTCGTAAATCGTTTTCAAACTCATATCTAGTAGTAATGGATTGCGCCCACCAACTAGTTAATTTATAATCTTCTTTTAAAAGCTTAGCTATTGCCGTGTGCCCTTTTTTTGCTCCAAATTTTTCAATTATTTTAAACCAATCGTTTAATGTTTTACCGGTTTTGGCTATTACTTTTGTAGGCTTTAGCTTTTGCGATACATCCATTTGTAAAAAGAATATTTATTATTGTTGTTGTTGTAAAAATTCGCTTCTTATGCTTTCCATTCTTTTTCTATTGGCTCCTAAGTCGGAGTGTCCAACTCTAGATGCAGACCTAAAGTGAATAGTATTGGTTGTTGAATCAATATAAAATTCAACGTCATCAATAAAAATTTTGCTTTTAGTATAATATGCTGCGTGTATGTAATTGTTAGTTTTGCTTATTACATTGGCCAACTTATTACTTTCAATTACTTGTAGTAGCAATTTATAAGCTGTTTCATCATTAATTTGGTATTTAATGGGTTCAATTTTAGCTTCTTCTTTTTGGCTTTGAGTAGAAACACAATTTGGCGAATCTGGACATTCGGCTAAAGCATTATTGTTTAAGCCCAAACCTTCTGGCATAGTACGCCCACAACCAGTAAATAAAATAATAAAACAAATTAGCGCTATAAAAATCGACTGTCGGTACATTTAATTTATTTAACAAGGTTAAAGCGTTTAGTATTAATCATATTATTACTAATTAGCTTGTAAATATAAGTACCCGAAGATAACTCATTTAAATTAATTATTTCGGCAGATATGCCTGTTCCTCTAAAACCAAGGTTTTCATTTTTAAGTATCTGTCCATTTAAATTTATAATTTGCAAAATCACCTCTCCTGGTTCCGAAAGTTGGTATTTTAACATGGCACTATTTTTTACAACTGGATTTGGAGATATATCACTATCTAAACCACCCATTTGCATTAGTTCGTTTACACTCACACATTGTTCCACCTCAATTTCAAAACTTGCATTGTATGGCCCGTAATTATAGGTAATAGTATAAACCTGTTCAGCAAAAAGCCCAGTTGGATCAAAGATATTTCCATTGGTAATGGGCACGCCGGTAAAAAAACCACCAGCTGGCATTCCCTGCAATTCATACATTTCCATTTGGTCGTTGCAAATCAAAGTATCAATATTTACTATAGTTACCTCAGGCGCAGTTAACTCAAAATCTTCTACTAAAGCAACGGGCTCTATGTCTTCATTAAAAGTCATTGCACCAGTAATTGCATCTGCTTCATTTATTTGATGTAGTGTTTTATCGGTTGAACTATAAGCTAACATTTCATCGCTTGGCAACCAAATAGCGGCGTCCATTTCAGTATAGGCAGCAGCAGGCAGGTTATAATCATCTACCGTCCAAAACATTACAAAATAACCCATATAACCAAACTCTAAATAATATTTTTGTGCACGGGTGTTAATATTATTTCCGGTAGTAGAACGTATCGTATCATTTTCTAAGGTATAAGGGTTTACTGTAATCGTAGTATCTGGGTAATTGCTCAGCATAAAGTAATTACCATTTGGTAATACGCTAAACGAGCGAGGATTTACGAAGTAATCATCTTCATAAAACACAAAATTTTGTGCCGTTGGGCCAATAAAGTTAAATCCATTATCGCAAAAGCCATTATCTATATTAACATTAGCAATTCCGCCATCAGGGTAATAAGTTCCAACTTCCATTGTTAAATAATACGATTTATTAAAGTCTTGCACAATTGCAGAAGCTAACCGATAATACTCAATTGAATCGCCAAAAACTGCTGTGTATTTCCCACCTTTATTTAACGCTCTAAAGTATTGGCATAAATTATTTTCACTCATTGGTGAGTAGATGTTTACAATTGCTCCTGTTTCAAAATCAAACTCAACAATACCATCACTTACTAATTCTGTTTCGGCATTTTCACCAATTATTGATCTGTCAACAATTGTTTTGTGGGCAAATAAACTAACAATATTTCCATCAATATTTATAATTGCTTTGCCGTGAAAAAAACTGTTTGCGCCCGCTAAGCTATCCACTTCAAACAGGTAAGTTTGCTTTTCGCTACCATCTATTTTTTTCTTTATGATGCTGTGGCAGTCAGTAATTAACACATATTCACCTTGTAAATTAATAGCATTACAATCTATATTTTCGTTACTATTAGGTAAGGTTTCTGCCCAAACTACATCGCCTTCTGGGCTTACAATTATAGCTTCTTTTGCAGCAGGCGTTTCTGTTTGGCTGCTTAATAACATATAATTATTTTGAACAGGTTTTTCATAACCTTCTACAACATTACCAATAAGTTCGTCTTGTGTTACACTAATGGCATCAATACTTGCCAATACTTCACTTTCGCTGCTACCATTTAAATTAAATGCTATTGCTTTAATAGTTGCTTTACTGTTTTTTCTAGCAAAAACAATAGCAATATTATGCGCTAAGCCATAATCACTAATTTTGGAATAAGTTTTTGAGCCATCTTCAAACTCAGCTTGTAAGTAAACGCTTGCAGAATCTGATGTTTCTCCTTCAAAATTTTTTAGAAAAACATTATTTGCATCTTCAATAAAATTAGTGCTTGTAAAAGTTGGTTGAGCTTTAAGGCAAAAAAAGCAAACAACACTAATAAATAATGCTATAAATTGTTTCATTAAGCTAATATACTAAGTTTTTACCTTTACCAACTGCTTTAACAAAACTTTACAATGATTTTAAAATTTGTAGTACTAATATTTTATGCAATAGAATGGAACCCACCCATAAATGCTTTTAGTATTGGCCCAATTACTTTTAGTTGGTATGGCTTAATGTATGGGCTGGCATTAAGTGCTTGTTATGGTTTAGGCTATCTGTTTTTTTTAAAAGATAAATTGCCCTTGAATCGCCTGTTTAATTTAAGCGTACTTATTTTTATAGCAGGTTTTGTTGGTGCGCGAATAGGGCAGGTTTTATTTTATGAACCTCAATATTTTTTACAAAACCCTTTAGAGGTTTTTAAAGTATGGAAAGGAGGTATGGCTAGCCACGGTGCTTTTGGCGGTATAATTATAACCTGGATTTTATATTACTATCGCAACAGAGGTTTTAATTTTTGGTGGGGCTTAGATAAGCTGGCTATTATGGGTGCATTAATAGTTTGCTTAATGCGCATTGGTAATTTAATGAACAGCGAAATAATTGGTAAAGCAAGCAACTTACCTTGGGCATTTGTTTTTGTGCAGAAAGATTTATTACCACGTCACCCAGTTGTTTTGTACGAAGCTATTGCTTATGGCTTATACTTCATCATTTTTTTATTGCTATATCTAAAATTTCCAAAATTGAAATATGGTTGGTTAACTGCTTTGTTTTTAACAATATTAGTGCCTACCCGCGTATTGTTAGAAACTTTTAAAGCCAATGCAAATTATACCCAATGGTTAAGCTTGCCATTAGTTTTATTGGGTTTGGTTATTGTTTTTAGGTTATGTAAGAAGTAAATTATTTTTACTTACAAACCAAATCAATATAAACTGGCAAATGATCACTAATACCACCATAGTAATCTCTACCAAAAGTTCTGTTTGGTTTTAAACCGTCGTATTTAGAGTTGTACAACATCCACTTTTTGTATAAAACGCCAGCTTCACCATTACTGCCATAGCCATCTTTATTGTTGTATAAATTTTTACTAATTATAATTTGATCTAAAAAATTCCATTCGCCTTTGTAGTTATAGCTGCCTTTTTTATCATCATTAACTAAATGATGAAACGCATTTAGAAACTTAGCATTTTCTAAATTACTTTTATCAATAGTAGTATTCAAAACTTCTTTTATGCTTCGGTCGGTTGGTTCGTCATTAAAATCGCCCATTAAAACAATTTTGGCATTTGGGTTTTTGGAAAGAATGGTTTCTACTTTTTCATTTATAGTTAAAGCGGCTTGCATACGGCGAGGCTCAGAAATTTCTTTGCCATTATATCTAGATGGCCAATGGTTTACAAACAAATGTATTTTATCACTTTGCTTAATATCTAAATGTGCATATACTATATCGCGAGAAGTGTAGTCTGGTTCTTTCGGAAACTTTATTTTAAGTGCCTCCCAATCTAAAACGCTTACTATATCGGCATTATATGCTAAGCAAACATCAATACCTCTTTTGTCGGGCGAGTCTTTATGTAAATATTTAAAATTACCTTTGCTAAACACATCATTATCTAATAATTCTTCTAAAACTGAGCTGTTCTCCACTTCGCAAAGCCCAAGCACAGCAGGAGCCGAAGTACCATTGCCTAAAGCAGCAATTACCTTGCTTAAATCGGCCAGTTTTTTGTTAAGTCTTTCTCGTGTCCAATCTTTTTCACCGCCTGGCAAAAATTGATCTTCTCCTTCAATTTTTGGATTGTCTACTAAATCAAACAAATTTTCTACATTATAAAAAGCCATTCTAACAGTATCAGAATTACAAGGTTTTTTTTTAATTTTAGTGGTAGCTACTTGAGTGCTTTTACAGCCAAATATGCCAAAAATTATAACACCCAAAATTGGGTAAATTAATTGTCGCATTTTAAACAAAATATTATACAATTTATTAAAATTTGTGTTTTGAAATTTATTCTTCTTCTAAAAACCAATCTAAGCGCACTTCCTTAGTTTGCATTATAATGTTGACTCCTAAAGTATCCATAGTTACAGCTCTGCCAATATTATTTTCTTTATTAAAATACTCAAAACCAACTGTAATTGAGGCGCCGTGTTGCTTAATTCCGAAAGGTGGTTTATACAATGTATTTTTACGGTAGCTTAATATTTTTGAGGTATCTGAAGCAAATTCTCCTTTTTCAAATTTAAATTTATTTATTGATGCAGGCAAATCGGTATAACCTTGTTCAATAATAAATTCTTGTGCCTTTTGTAAAGCCATTTCTGCACCAATTCTATTTTTTTCAGAGGGATTAGAGCTAACGCATCTTACAAAAAAAATAAGACTAACTAAGCTAATAAAAATAAGGTGTAAACGGTTTGTTCTTTTTTTAAACATTGCTTTATTGAAAAACGATGCAAATATAGTATTTAAGCTGCTATTAAAGTTTTAATATTCGTGAAATGATAATTGTAAGTTGGCATTAAATGTATACTTTTGCCATTCCATTTTAAATTTATAAAAAAAATGAAATTTAATACCAAGGTAATACATGCAGGTATTGAGCCAGATGCTTCTACTGGTGCAGTAATGACTCCAATATATCAAACCTCTACTTATGTACAGGCAAAACCTGGTGATCATAAAGGTTATGAATACGCTAGAACGCAAAACCCAACACGCAATGTATATCAAAACCAAATGGCTGCTTTAGAAAATGCAAAATATGGCGTTGCTTTTGCAAGTGGCATGGCTGCTGTAGATGCATTGGCAAAGTTGCTAAAACCAGGCGACGAAGTAATTTCTACCAACGATTTGTACGGAGGCACTTACCGCATTTTTCAACAAGTGTTTGGCAATTATGGCGTAAAGTTTCATTTTACAGATATGCAGGAGGAAGATAATATTGCTGCATTAATTAATGAAAATACTAAAATGATTTGGATTGAAACACCAACCAACCCAATGATAAATATTGTTGATATTGCTGGTATTGTTGATTTAGTTAAAGGCAAAAATATTTTGACAATAGTGGATAATACTTTTGCTTCACCATATTTACAACAACCAATTAGTTTAGGGGCAGATATTGTGGTGCACTCGGCTACTAAATATATTGGCGGACATAGCGATGTTGTTTCGGGTATGGTTTGTACTAATAATGAAGATATTAACGATAAATTAAAATTTATACAAAACGCTTGCGGCGGTGTACCTGGCCCAATGGATTGCTTTTTGGTTTTAAGAGGCATAAAAACCTTGGCGCTTCGTATGCAACGGCATTGCGAAAATGCAAGGCAAATAGCTGAATACTTATTAAAGCACGATAAAGTTGCAAAAGTTTATTACCCCGGTTTACAACATCATAAAGGCCACCAAATAGCATTGCGCCAAATGAAGCTTGCTGGCGGTATGTTAAGTTTTAGTTTAAAAGATGATTCGATTGAAGCTGCGGTAAAGTTTATGCAAAAAACGCATTATTTTTTATTGGCAGAATCTTTGGGTGGGGTAGAATCGCTTGTTGGGCATCCGGCAACAATGACGCACGCTTCTATACCTTTAGAAGAACGTAAAAAAACGGGCGTGTTAGATTCACTAATTCGTTTAAGTGTTGGTATTGAAGATATTGATGATTTGTTAGAAGATGTAGAACAGGCATTAAATTAATTTCGCAGCTTTGGTTTTTTCAACCATCCGCATTATAGGTTGCTCGTTGTTATATTGATGAATTTCATTAACGGGTATCCATTTTAAATCTTTTGACTCGCTACTTATTATTAAAGGTGTATTTGGATCTGCAATAAGCCAAAAACGTATATCGTAATGTAAATGTGCGGCAACTTCTTTGTGTTGTGGTATCTGGTGAATATCTACATCAAAAATTGCTTTGCTTTTAAATTTAAAGTTTTGCAAGCCGCTCTCTTCTTGCGCTTCTTTTAAGGCTACCTCGTGCACATTTGGATTGCCATCGCAATGGCCACCTAATTGTAACCATTTGTTTAGTTTTTTATGATGGCACAGCAAAGCTAACTCTTGCTTTTGGTCTGTAATCCAACTCGATGCCGTTACATGGCCAATCTTTAAAGCTCTTTCAAAACAATTGGGGTAAGTTTTTACAAAACTAATAGTTTTTAAAAGCATATTTGACTCAATTTTATGAGTTGCCTTATGTTGAACTAATAAATTATACAGCATTTAAAATAAATTATAGACCGAAAATGAAAAATTTTACACAAATTTAGGAATGTTCTGTTAACTTCATATCAATAAAGTTTCAATTTTCAATGTACTTTCATAAGTTTACCAAAACACATTACAGCCAACAAAAAACATCTGCACATTTTATTATATGAAATTATTTCGAATGCTATTTATTACAGAAAGCCAGAAACCAAAGCTTTTATTACTTTAAAATGCATTGAAAAAGATGATCTTTTTCATTTTAGTATTATTGATAACGGCATAGGCATTAAAATAGAAGATCAAATTAAAATATTTACAATTTTTAAAAAAGATAATATTAACAAGAGTACAGAAAATACAGGAATTGGTTTGGCTATCTGTTCAAAAATAGTGGAAATGCACTTTGGTAAACTTTGGGTACAATCTAGGCCTGGTGAAGGAGCTACTTTTAGCTTCATTCTATCAAAAAGAATTACTAAATCTATTTTGACCTCAAAAACTACCAACAAAAAGTTAGCCATATTAAATAAGTAAAGAGAATTAAAAACTAAAGCACACATAAAATTAGCTCATTTTATTTTATTATGGCTTTCGTTTTAGTTATCTCATTATATTTGCGGCTTAATTTTTTTGAAATGTTAACCTTACAACAAATAAAAAACAATACAGCAGCAGTTATTGATAAACTGAACAAAAGAGGTATAGATTCTAACAGTTTAATTAATAAAGCTATTGAATTAGATGAGTCTCGCAGAAATATTCAGCAACAAGCAGATACTGCTGCTTCCGAAATGAATAGCATTTCAAAACAAATTGGCAAATTAATGGCAGCCGGAGATAAAGAAGGCGCAGAAGCTGCTAAAGCAAAAACTTCTACATTAAAAGCTACGGCCAAAGAATTAGCCGAACAATTGCAAGAGGCAGAAACTAACTTAACAGACCTACTATTAACCATACCAAATGTACCTCACGAGCGCGTACCAAATGGGACAAATGAAAATGACAATGAAGTAGTTAAGGAGGTTGGTGAGAAACCTACATTAGGAATTGCAAATTCACCACATTGGAATTTAGGGCAGAAATACAACTTATTCGATTTGGAGTTGGGCGTAAAAATAACAGGCGCCGGCTTTCCAGTTTACAGAGGTAAAGGAGCAAAATTGCAAAGGGCTTTAATCAATTTTTTTTTAGATGAAGCTATAAAAGCAGGTTACGAAGAAATACAATCTCCATTAATGGTAAATACAGATTCTGCAAAAGGAACCGGGCAATTACCAGATAAAGATGGCCAAATGTATCATGTTACTGGCGATGATTTGTACTTAATTCCTACCGCAGAAGTACCATTAACCAATTTGTATAGAGATGTGATTTTAAACGAAAAAGACTTGTCTGTGAAAAATTGTGGTTATACACCTTGCTTTCGTAGAGAAGCGGGTAGTTATGGTGCACACGTACGTGGCCTAAACCGTTTACATCAGTTTGATAAAGTTGAAATTGTACAAATTACAGAACCAGAAAAATCGTACGAAGTACATGCCGAAATGGTAGGTTATGTGGAGAGCTTGTTACAAAAGCTGGAGTTACCTTATCGAATTTTAAACCTTTGTGGCGGCGATTTAACTTTTGCATCAGCACTTACTTATGATATGGAAGTTTGGAGTGCCGCCCAACAGCGTTGGTTAGAGGTTAGCTCTGTTTCTAACTTTGAAACCTACCAGAGTAACCGTATGAAATTGCGTTACAAAAATGCGGATAACAAAAAACAACTGGCACATACTTTAAATGGAAGTGCTATTGCTTTACCACGTATAGTTGCCGCTTTGTTAGAAAATAATCAAACAACAGAGGGAATTCGTATTCCCGAAGCATTACATTCCTACACAGGTTTTGAAGTTATTGATTAATAGCTCGGAAAAGATCGAATAATAATTAAAAACATATTTTAGAGATTTTTCCCTCTTTAATTTTCACGAAAGTTTAACCAATTTTTTGTGGATTGATTTGGGCTTAATCAAAACAAATTTACATTTCCTAAAGTAAAAAGTTGCTAAATATTTCGGCCTAATACTTGTTTCATAATTAAATACCAATATTTCATAATTAAATCACCAATTTAATTACCTATTTGCTACCTTTGCAGCATAATTTATAAGGTTACATAAACTTTAGAATGAGCAATACATTTAAGCTTAAAAAAGGCTTTGATATAAAATTAGTCGGAACTCCTGAACATCAATATGTTGAAAACTTTAAGTCGAGCACTTTTGCAGTAAAGCCGCCTGATTATAATGGTATTAAACCAATACCAAAATTAACAGTAGCAGTTGGTGATGAAGTAATTGCTGGAGATCAAATATTTTTTGACAAGCCAAATCCAGATATAGCTTTTTGCGCTCCGGTAAGTGGAGAAATAGTTGAAATTAGACGTGGCGAAAAGCGAGCCATTAGCGAGGTGGTTATTTTAGCTGATGAGAAAATTAAATTTAAAGATTTCGGGGCAGAACATCCTGATCGTATTTCGGAAGAAAGTATAAGGGAGAAGCTTTTGCTTTCTGGTTGTTGGCCTTTAATACGCCAACGTCCGTTTAATGTAATGGCAGATCCAACTATTAAACCAAGAGATATTTTTATTTCTTGCTTTGATACCAACCCATTAGCACCAGATTTAGAGTTTACCCTTCGCGATGATATGGAATACTTTCAAACAGGTATTGATGTGTTAGATATTTTGGCCGCTGGCGATGTTTATTTAGGCTTAAATGGTAAGTTAGATCGTAGTCTTTTTTCTGGCATTAGAAAAGCAAAGGTTAACAGTTTTACAGGCCCGCATCCGGCAGGTAATGTTGGTGTACAAATTCATCATGCAAAGCCAATTAGTAAAGGCGATGTGGTTTGGACAGTTCATCCTTATGATGTAGTAACTATTGGCCGCCTTTTTCAAAAAGGAATTTACGATACCAGCCGCATGTTTACAATAGGTGGCCCTCCGGTAGATTATCCGGCAAACTTTAAATCGTATTTAGGCACAGGCATTAGTTATGCTTTAGAAAATAATTTGAAAGAAGACAATGTACGTGTAATTAGCGGTTCGCCCTTATCAGGCCAAAAGCTATCAAATGGTCAGCATTTAGGTGCTTTCGATTATCAAATTTCTGTTTTAGAAGAAGGTGATTTTCATGAGCTATTCGGTTGGATGTTGCCAAGTTACGGCAGGCCAAGTCTATCACCAACTTTACCTCCGGTTGAACTAACTTCAAAAGTACCATTTGTAAAAAAGGTAGAAGCCTTTAATGCTAATACCAATACACACGGCGAAAAACGTGCATTTGTGGTAAGCGGCCAATACGAAAAAGTATTGCCAATGGATATTTTACCAGTTCATTTATTAAAAGCTATTTTAAGTAAAGATTTTGATTTAATGGAAGGTTTAGGCATATATGAAGTAGTAGAAGAAGACTTAGCATTATGCGAATTTGTTTGCACATCAAAATTTGACGTTCAGGAAACCCTTCGTGAAGGTTTAAATATGATGCTTGAACAAGGTTAAAAATATATATAAAATAAATTAAATAAGATATAACTACATAAATTAGATGCGTAAAGCTAGTTTTTTAAGAAAACAGGTAGATAAACTAAAACCGTATGTTGAAAACAATAAGTTATTACATACTGTTTTTGACGGTTTTGATACATTTTTGTTTGCACCTGACGAAACAACAGAATCTCGTACACACATTAAAGATGGCATTGATTTAAAACGAACAATGGTATATGTTGTGTTAGGTATGGTTTTGTGTGCCTTGCATGGTATTATTAACATTGGCCATCAGCACTATAACTCTTTGGGTTTGTACCCAAATTTAACTGATGGACTAATGTGGAAAGCCATCTACGGCGTGCTACAGTTTATACCAGCTTTCGTAGTAGTACATTTGGTTGGCTTGGGTATTGAGTTCTTTTTTGCGGCTAAAAAAGGTCATCCTATCGAAGAAGGTTTTTTGGTTTCAGGTTTTTTAATACCTTTAATAATGCCACCCGATTTACCTTTATGGATGTTAGCCGTTTCGGTGGCTTTTGCAGTAATTATTGCCAAAGAAGCTTTTGGAGGTACTGGTATGAATATTTTAAACATTGCCTTAACCGCAAGGGTTTTTGTATTTTTTGCACATCCTACTTTTATATCGGGCGATGAATGCTGGGTTTCACCAGATTATAACTTATTACATACTATAGCAGGTGTAAAGGCACATACTTTAAATATGTTGGGTTTAGATAGAGTGCCATTTGAAGGCGGTTGGAAATCATTAATAGTTGATGGTTTTACGGGCGCAACACCTTTAGGTTTAGCCGCAAAAGGTGGCTGGGATTCGGTAATACAAAATTACAGTATTAGTGATATGATTTTAGGTTTTATTCCAGGTTCAGTAGGCGAAATGAATAAAATTCTTGTGCTTATAGGCGCAGCGTTTTTGGCCTTCTCGGGTATTGCCAGTTGGAGAATTATGTTGGGAATGCTATTTGGTACTATTGTAATGGGTATTTTAATTAATATCATTGGTGGTCAATATCAAGATAACTTATTTTTACAAGTACCCTGGTATTATCATTTAATTATGGGTAGCTTTTTATTTGCAATGGCATTTATGGCTACTGATCCTGTTACTGGTGCGCAAACAGATCCTGGTAAGTGGGTTTATGGCTTCTTAATTGGTGTTAGCGGTATGATTATCAGAGTATTAAACCCAGCTTATCCAGAAGGTTGGATGTTAGCCATTCTACTGCTAAATGTTTTTGCCCCACTAATTGATCATGTTATTGTAAACAGAAATATAAAAAGGAGGTTAGCTCGTGTCAGACAATCTTAAAACAATATTATACGCCGCTGCTATGACTTTAATAGTAGCATTATCTTTAGCTTCAATGACTTCTATTTTACGACCAATTCAAAAAGTAGAAGAAGACAGAGATAAAAAAGTTAGCATATTAAGTGCAGTTGAATTTAATGAAAATATGGATGCTGATAAAGAATACGAAATTCGTATTCAAGAAGTAGTAGTAGATGCTACAGGTGAGGTAATTGAAGGCAAAAATGCTTTCGATATCAACTTATATAAAGAAGGTAAAAAACGAGTTCAAGATCGTTTATATCCTATATATATTTATACTGCCGATACCGAAAAGAAAACCTACATTTTACCAATGAATGGGATGGGGCTATGGGATCAAATAGGTGGTTTTATCGCTTTAAAAGAGGATTTCAATTCAATAAACGGAGTTACTTTTAACCATGTTGGCGAAACACCAGGCCTTGGCGCAGAAATTGCTGAAAATTGGTTTCAAGAGCAGTTTGAAGATAAAAAATTAAAAGACGCTAACGGTAACTATCAATTTGATGTTAAAAAAGGAACAGGCAACCAATTAGACGAATATTCAGTTGATGGAATTACGGGTTCTACCATTACTACCGATGGTCTGGAAGCTATGATAGAAGAAGATTTGAGGGCTTATGACGCCTATTTTAAAAACTTAACAAACCAACAATTGATAGAAAGTGGTTCGGGTAATTCTGTTGCTTTTGGTAGTGGTATTATGCAAGCCGCAAAAGATTTTTTTAAATTAGGGAATAAAAGATTAGAAAATCAAATCAATTTTCAAGGCAGAAGCTCAATTGTTACCGACGAATCAACTAATCAAATAAAAACCTTAGTAGCGTTTTTAAAAACAAACCCAACTAAACGCGTAAAAATTTTGGTAAACGATAGAAAAGATGAATCCCTCTCAATAAGAAAAGCAGAAAGTATTTATGCCTACGCCTTACAGCAAGGTGCTAATGAAGGGCAATTAAGCTTTACAGGAATTAAAGACAGAAAATCCGGAGATAGAGTTGAATTTGAATTATTAAACTAACAATATAGTACAAAAATAAATAGTATGAGTACTACAACAGCAGTTGTTCAGGAAGAAGAAAAAAAAGTAGTAAAAAAGCGAAAACCTTTTTTATCAAAAAACGACAGAAAAATTTTAACCGACCCCTTAGATGATGCAAATCCGATAACGGTTCAGGTATTGGGTTTATGTTCGGCCTTAGCAGTAACCACACAAGTAAAGCCGGCTTTTGTTATGACTTTGTGCGTAATTTTTGTTTGTGCATTAGCCAACCTGGTTATTTCTTTATTAAGAAATACCATTCCATCAAGTATTAGAATGATTGTGCAATTAGTAGTTATTGCCAGCTTAGTAACCGTTGTTGCCGAGTTTTTGAAAGCATTTCAATTTGAGCTGAGTAAACAACTTTCAGTTTATATTGGCCTAATTATTACCAATTGTATGGTAATGGGGCGCTTAGAAGCTTTTGCTATGAGCAACAAACCCTGGCAATCATTTTTAGATGGTATTGGCAATGGTATTGGCTATGGCGCTATTTTAATTTTTGTAGCAGTTTTTAGGGAACTTTTTGGCTCAGGAACTTTGTTTAAAATACAAATTATACCGCAGTTTGTTTACGACTTTGGCTACTCTAACAACGGCTTAATGTTAACCCCTGCTGCAGCTATGTTTTTAATTGGTATTTTTATATGGTGGCAACGTTCTCGCAAACCTAAATTAATTGACATTTCTTAAAAAATATTACAATGCATTATATAAATATATTTGTACAATCAGCTTTTATCGAAAATATGGTATTGGCCTATTTTCTTGGAATGTGTTCATTCCTTGCCGTATCAAAAACAGTAAAAACTGCCTTTGGTTTAGGGCTTGCCGTAATATTTGTATTGGCCTTAACCACACCACTTAATTGGTTAATTAAAACCTATTTGTTAAACGAAGGAGCTTTAAGTTTTCTTGGCCCAGCCTTTGCCGAGGTAGATTTAACCTTTTTAGGTTTAATAGTTTACATTGCCGTAATTGCATCATTTGTGCAGTTGGTAGAAATGGTGGTTGAAAAATACTTTCCACCTTTGTACACTTCTTTGGGTATTTTCTTACCCTTAATTACGGTAAACTGTGCCATTTTAGGTGGTACCTTATTTATGATTTCAAAAGATTACAACTTTGCAGAAAGCATACCTTACGGCCTTGGTAGCGGCTTTGGTTTCTTTTTAGCAATAGTTGCCTTAGCTGCAATAAGAGAGAAGTTAAGATACAGCGATGTGCCACCTGCCTTGCGTGGTTTGGGTATCGCATTTATTATTACCGGCTTAATGGGCGTTGCCTTTATGAGCTTTATGGGTATTAAACTTTAAAATTATTTAAATGATTTCAATTATTTATTCGACAACTTTTTTTCTTTTAGCAGTTAGCACAAGCACATTAATTTTAGCTTCCGTGTTAGCTTTTTTAACTATCATTTTATTTTTGGTAGGATCTTTAATGATCGTAAAATCTCGGCTTGTACCTTCAGGCGATGTTCAATTAATTGTAAATGGTGATGAAGAAAACCCATTAATTACAAAACCCGGAGCAACGCTATTGACAGCTCTTTCCGAAAAAAAATTGTTTTTACCTTCTGCTTGTGGCGGCGGTGGCACTTGCGCCATGTGTTTATGTCAAATTTTTGAAGGCGGTGGTGATGTATTGCCAACAGAAATGAACCATCTTACCCGTAAAGAAGCAAAAGAAAATTGGAGATTGGCTTGTCAGGTAAAAGTGAAAAACGATATGGTTTTGGCAGTACCAGAAGAAGTTTTTGGTATAAAAAAATGGGAGTGTGAAGTAATATCTAACTATAACGTAGCTTCTTTTATAAAAGAATTTGTTGTGAAGTTGCCACCAGGAGAAGAACTTGAATTTGAATCGGGTGGTTACATACAAATTGATGTACCAGAGTGCGTTGTCGATTATAAAAATATAGATATTTCGCCTTTGCCAAACGACCCAGCAGGCAAAGATAAATATAGAGGTGAGTGGGACAAATTTGGCTTATGGGATTTAAAAATGGTAAATGAAGAGCCAATTTTTAGAGCTTATTCAATGGCTAACCACCCAGCCGAAGGCAATATTGTAAAACTAAACATTAGAATAGCTACGCCACCTTGGGATAGAGCTAAAAATGATTGGATGGATGTAAACCCCGGTATTTGTTCTTCTTATATATTTGATTGTAAGCCAGGTGATAAAGTAACGGTTTCTGGCCCTTACGGGGAATTTTTTATAAAAGAAACCAATAAGGAAATGGTGTACATTGGCGGTGGTGCAGGTATGGCACCATTGCGTTCGCACTTATTTCATTTATTACAAACTTTAAAAACATCTGACAGAAAAATTTCTTATTGGTATGGTGGCAGAACCAAACGAGAGCTGTTTTATATTGATGAATTTAGAGCCTTAGAAAGAGAGTTTCCAAACTTTAAATTTTATGTTGCTTTAGATAATCCTTTACCAGAAGATAACTGGCAAGCCAAACAATCGCTTGATGATTCTGGAGATGGTTTTAAAGGCTACATTATGCCAGTTTGTTATGATATGTACTTAAAAGATCATCCGGAACCAGAGGATATCGAATACTATTTTTGTGGTCCTCCATTAATGAATGCTTCGGTAATTAAAGCACTCGACGATTTAGGCGTTCCTGACGAAAATATTGCCTTCGATGATTTTGGAGGGTAGAAACAATAAAATAAAGCTGACTTTTTTTGGTCGGCTTTTTTTATAGCATTTTTATTTAGGTAAAACATTAAAAAATGCGCATCCTGTATTTGAATCAATATTACCAACAATCTTCAATAAGGTCATCAGAGTAATTGTTTGCATTCTTTATCCAATCACCTTTAGCTTTTTTTATATAGAAGTTCATTTCGTCTAAATCAATCTTACTAATTTTATTAACAGAATTAAGATAGGTGTAAAATTTTTTTATCGAAGTAATATTTTCTTTCAAATCGGTAACGCTTGACATTACTTTACGCTTAAACCAATAGTCAAAATAATAATCAATTTGAATATGTCCTTTTTCAATTGGTGTAATTTCACTATACAATAAGTAATCATTGGCAAATAAACTGACATTATTCAGGTGTTTATTAATTGTTTTTTTAGATAGTTTATTTTGTTTCATCCATTCAGCATAGTCGGCGATTAATTTTTCATTTCTTTCAACCTGTTCTTTTACTTGTTTTTCAAAAATTTCAATTTCATTAAGCATACACAATTTATTTTAATACAAAATAGTTAAAAAAGCATTAACATAAAGATATTAAGTTTCTTCTAATTCCACAAACTCAACATCCTTATAAATATCTTCTACTGGAACATTCAAATCTAAAGTTTTAATTTTGAAATGTTAATTATTGTAAATTATAATAATATATATTTTATCTGTAATTCTATTTATCATCAAAAAAAAATATAATTTTGTAGTGGTATCATATTACAACAAATGAAATTTTGTAGATAAAAAATAACAAAGTATTTTTAAGAAAAAAAATAATTTGAGGAAACTACTACAACTTGTTATATTGATATTTCTATGGGTAGGATGTGAACAAACTTTGCCTTTTGTAAGCTTAACCGGAAAAACAATGGGCACTATTTATAATATAAAATGCCAAACTTCTGTTAAAAATAAAATATTACAATTTAAGGTAGATAGTTTGTTAGCTGAAATTAATCAATCTGTTTCTGCATACATACCAACATCTACCGTCAGCCAAATAAATACTGCTACATCAGCTAAAATAGGTGAAGTTGAATTAGATGAAATATTTTTAGATAACTTCAATTTAAGTAAAACCTTATTTAAAAATACAAATGGGGCATTTAACCCTGCTTTAGCACCATTAATTAGTTATTGGGGTTTCGGTTATAAAAATCTTACAAAAAAAAACGTTGATACTAATTTGGTTCGTCAGCTAAAAGTACTTTGTAATTTTAATGATTTTGATTTGCAGCAAAAACGCATCTTAAAAAAAGAAAACAAACAACAATTAGATTTTAATGCTATAGCAAAAGGCTATGCGGTTGATAGGGTTGCAGAATTGCTAATAGCAAAAAACATTACTAATTTTATGGTAGAAATTGGTGGCGAAATACGAGCCAATGGTTTAAATGTTAAAAAACAACTTTGGACAATTGCTATTGAAAAACCCGAAAAAAACCTAAATAACCGTAGTATTAATGCTATTTTAAAATTAAACAACCAAGCTGTGGCAACTTCGGGTAATTACAGAAATTACCGAAATGTTGGTGATGAAGAATATGGCCATATTATTAGTCCGTACAATGGCTTTCCAAAAAAAACAGATATTATAAGTGCTACCATAATAGCTGAAAATTGTGCAGAAGCCGATGCTTATGCTACCGCTTGTATGGTTTTAGGTTTCGAAAATGCAAAAAAAATGCTATCTTTAAATAGTACCCTAATGGCATATTTCATCTATAAAACAGAAAGTGGTAAATTAGCTACCTATAACACTCAAAATTTAAATTTATTAATTCACAAATTAAATTGAGCACTATTTCGGTTAAATGTTCATATTTGACCTTATTTTAGTACAAATTTTATAAAATTATGCGAAATTTGCAGTAAAATCAGGCTCTTATGATTAAAAAGTACAGCTTAATTGCATTTATTAACTTCATTATCTTAAACGTTTATGCTCAAGATCATTCTGTTGCATACAAATGGAATGAAGTATTATTACAATCTATAAGAGAGGATTTTGCTAGGCCTACTGTACACGCACGAAACTTGTTTCATACCTCTATACTAATGTACGATGCTTGGGCTTTATACGATACTACAGGCGTAGCAAGTACTTATTTTGTAGGCAAAAATGTACACGGTTTTGAGTGTGAATATTTGGGAGGTGCAGATTTAGAAGGCGACATAGAAGCATCAAGAAATGAAGCTTTAAGTTATGCGGTTTATCGCTTGCTGAGACATCGATTTAATAGCTCACCTAATCGGTTGCTTACAATACCTCGTTTAGATTCGTTAATGAATGCCTTGGGATATAATACTGCTATTACTGCTGCTGTTTATACAAGCGGAATACCTGCCGCAATTGGTAACCATATGGCAGCCTGTATGATTGAATATGGCCTGCAAGATGGAAGTAACGAACAGGGTAGTTATGGCAATTTATTTTATGAACCAGTTAATAGAGCTTTTTCTCCTTTTTTAGATGGAAACCCTACAATTGTAGACCCCAACCGCTGGCAACCTCTGTTGTTAAACATTCGATTTGATCAAAGTGGTAACCCTTTACCATCTGGTGAAACACTTGCCCTAAGTCCGGAATGGGGAAAGGTAAATCCTTTCTCATTAAATACAGAAAACTTAAATATTTATCAGCGAGATGGTAATGATTATTATGTTTATGTAGATCCGGGAGCACCACCTTATATGGATTTTAGTCAACCTGACAGCCTTTCAAATGATTACCGTTGGGGTAACGAAATGGTAGTAGTTTGGTCGAGCCATTTAGATCCAACCGATGGCGTAATGATTGATATTTCACCAGGTGCACAAGGCAACGCAGGTTCGTTTCCACCAACTTATAAAGATTATGATGCGTACTACAATTTTGATGATGGTGGTGATTTAGGCAGAGGCCATCAACTAAACCCAATTACAGGTTTACCTTACCAACCCAATATAGTGCCACGAGGTGATTATACACGTGTGCTAGCAGAATTTTGGGCAGATGGGCCAGATTCGGAAACACCACCCGGGCATTGGTTTGGTATTTTAAACTACGTACTGGATCATGAGTTGTTTGTAAGAAAGTATAAAGGTGATGGGGCAATAATTGACAATTTAGAGTACGATGTAAAGGCCTACTTTATGCTTGGTGGTGCAATGCACGATTGTGCCGTAGCTGCCTGGGGCTTAAAAGGTTGGTATGATTATATTCGACCAGTTTCAGCAATTAGAATGATGGGAGATAGAGGGCAATGTAGTGACCCCAATTTGATGAGTTACGACCCTTTTGGTTTAGATTTAATTGAAGGTTATATTGAATTGGTTGAGGAAGGAGATGAATTAGCTGGAACGAATAATATAGATGTTGGTAAAATTAAAATAAAAACCTGGCGAGGACCAAGTTATATAAATACCAGCGCAACCGGCTTTGCCGGAGTAGGCTGGATATTAGCCGAAAACTGGTGGCCTTATCAACGTCCATCTTTTGTTACGCCGCCTTTTGCCGGTTATGTTTCTGGGCATTCTACTTTTTCAAGAGCAGCAGCAGAAGTATTAACCACTTTAACTGGCGATCCATTTTTTCCAGGCGGCATGGGCGAATTTTCGGTAAAGAAAAATGAATTTTTGGTATTTGAAGAAGGGCCTAGTGTCGATTTTACTTTACAATGGGCAACTTATAGAGATGCATCTGACCAAACCAGCTTATCAAGAATTTGGGGCGGCATACATCCACCAGCAGATGATATACCTGGCCGTAAAGTTGGCGAACAAATTGGAACAGAAATTTTTGATTTTGCAGAACAGTTTTTCTTCTCTGATGCGGATAATGATGGCTATAATAATAGCTTAGACTGCGACGATAACGACCCGAATAGAAACCCTGGGGCAACTGAAATACCAAACAACGAAATTGATGAAGATTGTGACGGTGAGGCATTGGTAATTGATATGGATAATGATGGCTATAATTCAGATGATGATTGTGATGACAACAATTCGGCCGTCAATCCTGGTGTTTTTGAAATAGCCAATAATAGTATAGATGAAAATTGTGATGGTATTGTTTTAGTGGTAGATGTTGATGGCGACGGTTTTAACTCAAGTGAAGATTGTAATGATAGCAACCCTACTATAAACCCCAACGCCGAAGAAATTGCTAATAATGGTTTTGATGAAGATTGTGATGGAGAAATTTTATATATTGATGAGGATTTAGATGGCTTTCACTCAGGTGTAGATTGTAATGATAACGACCCAAACATCAATCGGTATGCCATTGAAATACCAAATAATGCCATTGATGAAAATTGTGACGGTATAGCTTTAATAATTGATGTAGACAGTGATGGCTACAATTCTGATGAAGATTGTGATGATTATAACCCCAATATTAACCCAGGTGCAAGCGAAATAGATGGAAATAATGTTGATGAAGATTGCAATGGTAGTTTAGTAGGAATAGAAGATTTAGTTGCCGAAGGGGTTAACATATATCCTAATCCTGCGGTTGATTTCTTTAATATAAAAAGCAAAATATACAGAGTTGAAACTATTTCTGTTTATGCTACAAATGGTGCTTTAATAAATACATTAAACTACAATGCAAATACTATAAATGTAAATATTGAAGATCTTGAGCCAGGCTTTTACGTGCTATCAATAAAATTAGAAAATAAAGAAACTGTTTATTCTGCCAGGTTGCTAAAGTTGTAGGTTAGTGTGGTGGTATCAATTGCTGATCTAATTATAAAAAATACCTTAATCTGCCAAAAAGTCGTTTTCAACTGCCAAAAAATCAATAAACTACAATAAAAAGGTATTGGTTCAGTTATTGCAATTAATCTGTTTATTATAGATATTGCAACACAAATAGATTTTTGAAGTATTTAACTAAATGAACACAAACTTAATTCAAAAATCATCAATAAAAATTAAAAAATGGGATTATTAGATAAAGTTCTTGGTAAAGTTTTTGGCAATAAGTACGATAAAGATGTAAAGCTGATTAACCCTTATGTAGATAAAATTAACCAATACTTTACTACTTTAAGTAATATAAGTAATGATGAATTACGCGGCCATACGCAAACTTTTAGGCAACAAATAGCAGATGGCTTAAAAGAAATTGACGATAGAATAGCAGAAATAAAAGCCGACATAAAAGCACAGCCAGATATGGATATGGATGTGAAAGAAGGCTTATATGAAGAAGTAGATAAACTAAAGAAAAAGCGAGATGAAGAGTTAGAAAAAATATTGCTGGAGATTTTACCGCAAGCATTTGCAGTAGTAAAAGAAACAGCTCGCCGTTTTAAAGAAAATACCCAATTAAGAGCAACACCTAATCAGTTAGATAGAGATTTATCAGTAGAGTTAGATCATATAAATATAGAAGGTGAAGAAGTAGTATATAACAACAGCTGGATGGCTGCTGGCAATATGATTACCTGGGATATGGTACATTACGATGTGCAGCTAATAGGTGGCTTTGTGCTACACCAAGGTAAAATTGCAGAAATGGCAACTGGTGAAGGTAAAACTTTGGTAGCAACCTTACCTGCTTATTTAAATGGTATTAGTGGTTTAGGCGTGCACATAGTAACGGTAAATAATTACCTTGCTAAACGTGATAGTGAATGGATGAGCGGCATCTTCAACTTTTTAGGCTTAACCGTAACTTGTATTGATAATTTTCAACCCAATTCGCCAGAGCGCTATGCTGCTTACCGTAAAGATATTATTTATGGAACCAACAACGAGTTTGGTTTCGATTATCTGCGAGATAATATGGCGCGCGCTCCAGAAGATCAAGTACAACACAAACATCATTTCGCAATGATTGATGAGGTAGATTCGGTGTTGATTGATGATGCTCGTACTCCATTAATTATTTCTGGTCAGGTAGATAAAGGAGATGAACAGCAGTTTTATAATTTAAAACCACGTATTCAAAAATTATATGCCGAACAGCAAAAAATAACCAGCGGTTTTTTAACGGATGCAAAAGCAAAATTGGCTAAAGGAGATACTGGTTACGAAGAAGGACAAGGCGGTTTATCATTATTCCGTGCCTTTAGAGGTTTACCAAAAAATAATTCTTTAATTAAATTTTTAAGTGAGCAGGGCACCAAGGTTATCTTACAAAAAGTAGAAGGCTTTTATATGCAGGATAATTCTAAAAATATGCCAAAAGCAGATGATCCATTACTGTTTACTATTGACGAAAAAAACAACTCTATTGAGTTAACCGATAAGGGAATTGATATGTTAACGGCTGATGGCGAAGATCCTAATTTTTTTATCATGCCAGATGTTGGTAGCGAAATTGTGGAGTTAGAAAAAGCCGAAATGAGCGATGAAGATCGTATAAAAGCTAAAGACAAATTACTGCAGGATTTCTCAATAAAATCAGAACGTATTCATTCGGTTAACCAACTGTTAAAAGCATACACGCTGTTTGAAAAAGATGTAGAATACATTGTAATGGATGCCAAGGTTAAAATTGTAGATGAACAAACGGGTCGTGTTATGGAAGGCCGCCGTTATTCTGATGGTTTACACCAGGCTATAGAAGCTAAAGAAAATGTAAAAGTGGAAAAAGCATCACAAACAATGGCAACTATTACCCTACAAAACTTTTTTAGAATGTACCACAAATTAAGTGGTATGACGGGTACTGCCGAAACAGAAGCTGGAGAGTTTTGGGAAATCTACAAATTAGATGTGGTAGTAATTCCAACCAACCGCCCAATTGCCCGCGATGATCAGGAAGATTTGGTATACAAAACCAAACGAGAAAAATATGCAGCCGTAATAAATCATGTTGTAGAATTAACAAAGCAGGGCCGCCCGGTTTTGGTGGGTACTACTTCGGTAGAAGTATCGGAGTTGCTAAGTCGTATGCTAACAATGAGCAAAATTGAGCACAATGTGTTAAATGCCAAACAACACTCGCGCGAGGCACAAGTAGTAGCAGAAGCAGGCTTGCCGGGTAAAGTAACCATTGCAACCAATATGGCTGGTAGAGGTACAGATATAAAATTAGGCAAAGCTGTAAAAGATGCAGGCGGTTTGGCTATTATTGGTACAGAACGTCACGAATCGCGAAGGGTTGACAGGCAGTTACGTGGTAGAGCTGGTCGACAGGGTGATCCAGGCTCTTCTATGTTTTATGTTTGTTTAGAAGATGATTTGATGCGCTTGTTTAGTAGCGATCGTATTGCCAAGGTAATGGATAAAATGGGCTTTCAGGAAGGCGAGGTAATACAACATAGCATGATTACCAAAAGTATTGAAAGGGCGCAAACGAAAGTGGAAGAAAACAATTTTGGTATACGTAAGCGATTGTTAGAGTATGATGATGTAATGAACGCACAACGTGAGGTAATTTACAAACGTCGTCAACACGCATTGGTAGGCGAGCGTTTATCAGTTGATTTAGATAATACTTTTTACGATTTAGCAAAAGAACTAATAGAGCATCACCGGGAAGTAGAAGATTATGACAACTATAAAATTGATATGATCCGCTATTTTTCTGTAGATAGTAAAATTACAGAAGAAGCTTTTGCTACAATGGAAGATGAAGATATTTTAAATGAAGTAGTAAGCGAAATTAGAGATCAATACCACCGTAAGTGTAATAATATTATTGAAATTGCTATGCCGCATTTACAAGGTTGGTACGAAAGCAAAAGTGAAACCATAGAAAATATTTATGTGCCATTTACTGATGGCTTAAAGAAAACAATGGTAGTAACACCATTAAAAGAAAGCTACGAATCTGGCGGTAAAGTGCTGATTAAATCTTTCGAAAAAAACATTACCCTAAGCATAATGGACCTTACCTGGAAAGAACATTTACGAGAAATGGATAGCTTAAAACAAGGCGTACAAATGGCCAGTTATGAGCAAAAAGATCCTTTATTGATTTACAAGTTAGAAGCATTTAAGTTGTTTAAAGAAATGTTGAGTGAAGTAAATAAAGATTTAACATCCTTCTTATTTAAAGCCAGTATACCAATTAAAAAAGATGAAGAAGTAAAAGAAGCAAGAGAACAACGCCGCCAAACCAATCGATATCAGGAAAGCCGTAGCGCAGGTGCAGAGGGTGGAGGAGCTTCAAACACAAAACAAGAAGTACGCAAAGCGCAACCAGTACGCGTAGCAAAAAAAGTGGGACGAAACGAACCTTGCCCTTGTGGCAGCGGCAAAAAATACAAACAATGCCATGGTAAGTTAGCACACAATGCAACCTAATTTTTAAAGTTTACTACTTTTAAATAGAGCTTATTTCAAATTACATTGGTTGTTTTAAATAAAGAATAAATGGCTAAAATTGTAATACTAAATTATACTGAAAAGGTGTCATGCTGCAATTCATTGCGAAGCTTTTAATGTGCAGTATCTCCCAAGGCTACTAAAGAGGAAGATACTGCGCAATCCGCTCTGTTTTACTACATGAATTCGCAGCATGGTAGATTCAATAACGATTATAAGTCGTAATATTTGAACCCACCTACTTCTTTTAGTAGGTGGTTGTTAAGTGTAATATTTTATTCGGGTTAAATTAATCAATAACCTCAAATTTACAATAATTAGCACGGCTGCTCGTATTTAATAGATGTGATATGAATGCTCGAAAATTTATTATATTATCCTGTATAAATATAAGCTAATTTAATCAACAAAATGTTAAAATATTTAATCGTTTCTTTCTCGTTATTTTTATTTTCAATTACCTCCTTTTCTCAAGGCTTACAACTTTACAACAATATTTCTTCTTATTCAGGTTACACTCTATATCCACATCAAAATAAAGCTTATTTAATTTATAATTGTGGGAAATTGATAAATGAGTGGACCTTTAATAACATAGCAGCATTAAGTACTTATTTAATGCCAGATGGTAATATTTTTTGGATGGGTGCTTTAACACCAAATACATTTTCTGCTGGCGACGGCAGTAGTGGTAATCTCGAAATTAGAGATCCTAATAATAATTTAGTTTGGTCTTATGCTTATTATTCTCCTAACAATTATGGTTTACATCACGATTCGGAAGTACTACCGAATGGAAATATTTTACTAATTGCCTGGGAACAAGTTTCGTTAATCGAAGCAATAAATATAGGAAGAAATCCTAATGCATTAGGCAATGGTGGGTTATGGACAACTAAAATTGTAGAATTGTAGCCAGTAGGTACAAACCAAGCCAACATAGTTTGGGAATGGCGCATTAAAGATCACTTAATTCAAGATTTTGATGCTTCTAAAAGTAATTACGGTGTGGTTGGTGATAATCCACAATTATTAGATATTAATGTTGGCAGTAATGGTAGAGATTGGTTGCATTGCAATGGTATTTATTACAATGCACAATTTGACCAAATAGTTATAAGTTCAAAACATATTAGTGAGATTTTTATAATTGACCATAGCACCACAACTACACAAGCTGCATCGCATTTTGGTGGAAAGTATGCAAAAGGTGGAGATTTTTTATATCGTTGGGGTAATCCAAAAAACTACGATAGAGGGACAAATACAGATAAAAAACTTTTTGGTCAGCACGAAGTGCGTTGGATAAGAAAAGGTTTTGTTAATGAAGGAGCAATTTCTGTTTTCTATAATCAAGGTGTTTCAAATAGCCAGTCTTCTACCGAAATATTCTTTCCACCGATGAATTCAGAAGGTTACTATACCCCACCAATTAATAATACAACTCCATTTGGATCAGCCGTTTCTGCTTATACATTTACCAATGGATCTAACGGTATTTTTTATATAAACATTCAAGGAGGAATGCAAGGTTTACCTAATGGAAATGTTTTGATTTGTAATTCCAGATTACGAGAATTTTGGGAGTTGGATTTAAACGGCACAATAGTTTGGCAATCCACGAAACAACGGTAATATTTTTAAAATGACAAAATATTTGCAAAGCGATCCAGAATTATCAACTATAAATTTAACGCCAAGAAATACCATAGAAAGTCCATCAAGTTCTGTTTCTCAAAATTGTAGCCCTATAGTTTATCCACCATTTTATTATGAAAGTTATACAGGCTTAAACGAACTTGATGGAGTAGAATTAAACATAGCCGACTATGAAACAGATGAAAAAATTGAATCGACCCAAGTTATAAAAGCAGGTGCACTTGTTGATTACGACTCTAACTCCGAAATATTCTTAAAAGCAGGTTTTGAAGTAGATATCAATGCATGTTTTTATGCCTTTATAGATGGTTGTAACAATGGTTTTGGTGGCTTAAACTAATTTGCCAGCTTCGGACATATGTAAAAATGTAGTATTATATGAACTGAATTAAGCAGCATGTATTATTGATTTTACTAATGATAAAAGTAAAACTATAGCTTATGAGTAAAATTGAAAATATTGTTGGTAGAACGGAGGAAACAACAATTTAAAAGCCATACTAAAAAGTAGTAAGCCCGAGTTTTTAGCAGTATATGTTAAAAGAAAACTATGATTAAATGTGCAATTATTTATGATTTAACTTTCCTGCTCACCCACATAAAATGAAGTAACAAAATCGGGTTGACCTTCTACATTGGCAATTAAATAATACTTGCCAGGCAACCAATCTTCAATATTTACCGTGGCTTTAGTTTGCCCCTGCTCAATAATTAAATCGCTAAGCATAGGTTCGCTTTGGTTGTTTACAATAGCTATATTTATTACAATATTAGAGGCTTTAGTTAATTCAAATATTAAATTATTAGTAACAGTTTCATTATTTTTAGGACTTTCAACTGCTATTGCCCCATTGGTTTCGGTACGCCATTGCAGTTGGTTTTGTATTAAATTTTCTAAATACGGCAAAGCATCAAATCGGTTATTAAGTGATTTTTTCCATCCACTTATTTTTGCCTGCAATAATTTAAGTGCAGATGTAGATGCTACTTCGGTTGTCGCAGTAATTTTTTCGGGTAAGTATTTAATCAAAGCCAACTCGGCTAAAACCTCCGCTCTAAAATGTACATCACTTTCTAATTGAAGCTCAAATTTTTCAAGCTCCTTTTCTGAAAACACACCCTTTATATATTTATTAATTAACGTATCTGTATTGTTCATAGTTTTGTTAAAATTTTTTCTTCAAATCATTTAGCAGGTTTTTAATGTAAGCACTATCAAGGGCTAAAACTTTTAGCCTATTATCTTTAACCAACATTTGTTTAAGTTTATTACGGCAACGCACCATTTTTTTTGATACCGCATTGCTGGTACTAAATTGCATTTGCTGCTGTATTACTTGTTGGCTTTCCTTTTTGTAATAGTAACGTTCAATTATTTCTTTACACGCCGGGTTAATGTTTTTCACTAAATCGTTTATAATCAATTCTAATTTTTCCGAAGCACCACCATCCTCAATAATTTCATCACTCAAGCCGTCAATTTGCTTTTTAGTTTTATTAATAGAAATTTCCCGTTGGTATTTCTGGTTGTCGGTCATCACTTCAAATTTCGATATTTGGCAAATAAAACCCTTGAAATTATCTGGTGCAAAGTGTGGCTCATTTTTACATTTAGTTTTAAATCGTTCTAAAGTTTTATACACATAATGCTGCGGCGTACTAGTTAAATGACCTACAAAATGAGCGATATGCCCCATTAACCATTGGTAGCACATAGCATAAATAGCTTCATCATTTTCTCTAAAACCATTGGCAATTTCTTCGCTCGTTGGCAACTTGTTTTTCATATTATTACATTGCTCAATTACCCATTAAAACATACCCTGCCCAATCTTTTGGCAAGGTTAACTCATCATCAATCATACTTAACTTAGCATTTCTGATGGCTTCATCGTAACCTTGTTTTTGAGTAACAATATTATCAAACAAATAAAAAGAAAATTTACTACTTTGTTTATCATATACCTTAAATAATGTGGATATTATGTTTTTAGCGCCGGCAAATAAAAAGCCTCGGTTAATGCCCATAATGCCTTCGCCGGTTACCACTTTGCCCAAGCCCGTTTCGCAGCAGCTTAAAATTACCAAATCGGCGTTAATCTGTAGGCCATAAGCATCGGCTTCAAATAACATTTGTTGCGATGTAATAGCATCTATAAAAGTGTGGTTATTTAAATAACTATGCGTATGGTTATCCAAAGTTTTAGTGTTACTATTTACATTTACGGGGGCAAATAATATGCCCGAATTTTCGGGCAACAAATTATTGTATATATGATGTGCTGCCACTAATAAGTATTTATAATCAGCTGCCTTTTGTACAAAATTTTTAACGGTTGCTTTTTCATGTAAAAACACCTCTGCCTCGTTTTTCTTAAACAAATTTGCAACCGATTGTACTTCTGTTTCGGAGTAAACCAACTCATTAAGTTCGTCATTATTTTTACTAACTCTTAAAGCTAATTCTTGCTTCAAAACATTTTGTTGTTCAATTTGTTTCGATTTATATACCGGCGCAAAGCCACCAAACTGTTTAGTATAATTTTTTTGGTTAGATGCCTTAGTTTTGCTATAATAATACAAACCCGCCGAATAATGATACGTAATGCGGTGGCTGCAAATTAGATATGGCAACTGTTGTGGCGTTAACGTTTCTGGTTTTTTACTAATTAAGGCCTCAAAGGGAAGTTGCGCTAAATGGTTATCGGGTATAATTTTTAGCGATTTTGCTTCTTGAGTCAAATGTTCAATAGGTTTAATAAGTATATCATATAAAACTTTACCGGCTTGGGCAATTTTATATATTAATGAACCCTGTAACAATTGGTTAAAGGCTACTACTTGCTTTTTTAAATCGCCATTAATTTTTTGTTTAACTAACGCTACCTTTTTTTGGGTGATTGCAAAAATATAAATGTGTTGCTTGGTGCTAAAGTACTCTACAAATAATTCGTTAGCTTTTAAAACCTTTTGCAAGTTGGTAATACTTATGGTTTTGGTTTGGTATTTCCAGTTAAAATAGTTGGGGTGGGTATTGCTTATTTGTTCAATTAAAACTGCTCGCTCTTTATTTAATTTATCATTTTCGTATTGCCAAATTTGAATTTTATTGGTGTCGGGTTTACTTTCTTTAAGTTCTTTCATTATTGTATTTTCTAACCGATGTATAGCAAAATTTAAATCCCTTTCTTTTTTTGATAGTTGATCGGGTAATTGTGTATTGGCCCGGTTATGTTGCATTTGCATCAAAAGCCGAAAACTTTTATTCATTTCAGAAAATCTAAAACATCCACCCAATAAATTATCTGCACCTGTTTGCAAGTACAATTGGTGGCTTGCTTCAACAGCTATGCTAAACAAGCGTTGGGTATCTTCAGCAATAGCATATAAAGTTTGTACATTTTTTATATTATTTCTAACTAATTCATACACTTCAATGCTAATTAAAACCGTATTATAAGTATGTTTTAAACTATTAAGGTTGGGGTTACTTTTATAAACCATAAATAACCAATGGCACTTTGTAACATAAAAACTTAGCCAATAAATATAGTATTGAAAATCTACCTTCGCTTTATCATGGTCGTTAGCAGAATAGTCAAAATATTGTTTTAACGTTATTTCTATATCAATAATATATTGTTTTGCTTTATGTAACTGATTAAAATTAATGTAATCATTTATTAATTTTATTGAAGTTACAATATACTTTAATTGAGTAGTTGTATTTTTTTTATATAGTTTAATTGCTTTAAGCCGGTTTTCAATACAATCATCAACATTATTTTCAAAATTATGAATGGTGGCTAACATATCAAAAGCATAACCATTATCGGGATGGTGTTCGTAATTTTGGTTCATTATTTTTAGTACATGCTGTATGTTTTTAAATGCATTTTTTTTATCGTTTTGGGTATAGAAAATAAACCCTAAATCAACGTATATATTTCCGAAACCAACATCTGTATAACCAATACTTTTAATTAAATCAATGGCTTTTTTGTAATATATTTTCGATAGTTTAAAATTGGATAGTTTGAAATAAATACTTGCAGTTACCGAATACATGGTTGCTGAATTGATGTTATCAACTTTAAGCTTGTTATTGTTAACATATTCTGCCTTGTGCATGTGTTTTAAACATTCGTAATAATCGCCAATTTTATAATAAACTGTACCTTGTATATAATAAGCATTAACAAGTAATTCAGATACTTCAATGTCATCAATTTTAATTAGTTCTAATATTTTTAGCGCCTCTGCAATAGCTAATAAACTTTCATAGGGTTGATGGGTATGTAAATAACAGGTACTCAATAATATTTGCAACCTGCCCTTTTCTATTTCTTTTCGTATTGAATTTTTATTGAGTAAAAGGCTTTTATAAAGCTGACTAATTAATGACAAACCTTTGCCAAAATCTCCATAACGCTGAGCATCTATAATAAATAAATTTTGTTGGCAGATGATTAAACCAACATCTGATTCTGGCAACATTGGCTGAAATTGTGCAACAGTATTTTGCATAATTTCAATTCCGTTCTCCATCTTCCCAGTTACAAAATACAAACCACCTAAGTGTGCAGCGGCTAAAGTATAGTTATTGTATTGCTTTGTTTTAAGTGCCTGTTGCTGTACTTTTTTTAAAATAGAAGTGCTTTGCTCAAATTGTTTTTTAATGGCCATCTCTATACCTGTTTTTAAAAGCTGGCTAATGTCGTTTATTGTATGTTGGTTTTTCATCATTACAAAATCCATTTAAAAAAATTAAAAAATAAACCGTCCTTTTTTTGAGAGTGAGAATGACTAAGGGTACAAGCATTTATAATAACACAATTAAGATATACCTAATTAATTAGATGCCAATATGATAATATTTTTTCGAAAAAACTAATGTGCTGCTTTATTACAAAAAAACTTATACAAAATCACTTTATTATTAACATTTTAAAATTAATTAATATTATGAAAAGAAAAATTACACAAATTTTTATCGGAGTAACTGTATTATTATCCGTTGGTTGTTTTAGCAAAAAAGTTATGGTAGAAAGATATGCTCCTATTTTCGAACATACGCCAACTGAAAGAGCAGAAGTAAACTCTACCGGTTTAACCATTGCACTCATCTCACCACAATACGGCGATAAAAAGATGAACAAAACGGCGCCGTATTCTAATTTCTCAAAAAATATGGGCGACGATTTTGAAGAACTTTTAATTGCCAAAGGTTTTACCATAAGAGGTCCTTACGCTTCAAGAGATGAAATGGTGTACTCCGACAAAGAAGATACCGACATTGCCTTAATTGTTGACATTGATATGGAGATAGAAAATGAAAGCCTTACGACAAGAGAAAAAGCGGGTATTCCATTTTTAAAAACCGATTATGTTTCCTATCAAGTGTCGGGTACTTTTCATCAAGAAGGAGATATTACCCTTACGGCAGTTTCTCCATTTAAAGGCGAAAAGTTATGGAAAAAACAAATTGCTTTAGATAGAAGAACCATTACCTGTACTGGCGAAGATACCTGGGAATTAGAATTGAAAGGCGTGTTGCCAGCCATGAAAGACAATGGTATTTACAACCCAACAGCAAAGGCTTTAGAAGAATACTATCAAGAAGTGATGACTACTGCTACGAAACATTTAGATGTTCGCGAAATGAAGCAAGTGGCCGCACAAGCTAAAAAAGCAGATGAAGACAGCCGCAATTAATAAACAACTATTAAGGTGTTGAATAGTGGTAAACTTAATATAATCCCGTTTGGTAATCGGGATTATATTTCAATGCAAGCCTTCTAATAGTTTTGGTTGGTAACGAAAATTGTTGAGAAAAACACTTGCAACGCTTCAGCAGTTTATTAAAAATTTAATAATTATTTTTTTATATATGAAGTCTTTTATACTGTGTTTATCACAACATTTACGATGCACCAACCCTAATAATGAACAAATTAAAATTTTCAAAAATGAAAAATTCAATCTTAACCTTTCTGCTAATTAGCTTTGCTTTATTGAGCGTAAGCGCACAAGACACCTTATACTTAGACTACAACTCTGATGACCCTTTACATTACAAAACCTTTGCCGAAGCCATTGAAGTTGCTACAGCTGGGAGTACTATTTTGGTGCAAGGCTCAGGGGTAAGCTATGGTGATATAACAATAGACAAAGAGGTATATATTAAAGGTCCCGGCTTTTACATTGGTGAGAATCCGGGTACTGAAAATATGTCTACGGCAACGGCTAAGTTTGGGGCAGTTACGGTTAGTATTGATGGAGCGAAATCTCATTTGAATGGGTTGGATATCACAGGTATCTGCACTATCAAAGGTGCTGGAACCTACATCCAAAGAAATAGAATTAAAGCAGTTAGAATTGACAATGCAAATGATGTGACTGTTGGCCAAAATGATATATACAATTATATTCAAGGATGTTCAGGTTTCGTAACAGAAATAGGCGGGTTGCACATTAAAGGGAATTGCGACAAAGTTTATATACACAATAATTATATTAATGGTCAAGGCTGTTCTCTTGATGATGATGCGCTTTCAGTTGAGGCATCTGCAACTTCCACAATAACCTTCAAAAACAATCTCTTAATTTATGGGGGTTCATACTCAAACAGCATTCTTGAAAACAATATTATAGTTGATGGGAGTACTCCAAACATATCTGAAAACAATTATAATACTTATAATAATAACATTTTTCTGGGTGAGAAATCAGGCTTAGTTGGAGTAAATAGCAACATAGCAAATGCTGGAACTTTAGATGATATCTTCACAAGAGAAGGAAAAACTTTAACCAGATTTACATTAAGAGACGACTCTGTAGCCAAAGGCGCAGGTAACGACGGCACCGATGCCGGCATTTTCGGCGGCGCAGAACCTTTTGTGCCTTCGGGTATTCCAGGCATTCCAACGGTGTACTCTATTGAAATACCTACCAATGTAAACGACGATAATTTAAAGGTGAAAGTAAAAGCCAGAACCAATAATTAATGAAAAGCTACGGTTATGAGAAAGTTATTAAGTATTATCAGTATGCTTTGTGTTTCGTTAATTGTACAAGCGCAAAGTATCACAACAATTGAGTATTATTTTGATAGAGACCCCGGTTTTGGCAAAGGTGAAAAATTATCGACTACGGCTGAAATTGAAAAACCGATTGACATTAGCGGCTTGGAAAATGGGGTGCATCAATTGTATATACGAGCAAAAGATAGCAACAACAAATGGAGTTTATTACAGCATCGTACTTTTATAAAAGGTGTTACAGGTGTTACAGATGAGCTGCCCGAATTATCCAGAGTTGAATATTATATTGATGCCGACCCGGGATTAGGCTATGGTTTACCCATAGATATAACTACAGATGAAGCCGTTTATAACGTATCGGTTGATAATTTTCAGGCAGATTTAACAACCATAGAAGATGGCGTTCATACTATTTATATAAGAGCGCAAGACAGTAATGGACATTGGAGTTTATTGCAACATCGCACCTTTATAAAAGGGGTTGTGGGTGTTACCGATGCTACTCCGGAGATCGCTTATTTAGAATATTATATTGATGATGACCCGGGTTTGGGTCAAGGCGAATCTATGAATTTTGATGCTGATGGTCTTACACTTACCGACATTAGAAGCAACTATGAAATTGATGTAAGCCATTGGGCAAATGGGGTGCATACTATTTACATAAGGGCAAAAGACAGCAATGAGCATTGGAGTCTGATACAAAGCAGAACATTTATAAAATTTCCTTTAAAAGAAACCCCAAAAATTACCGAAGTTGAAGTGAAAATAGAAGGTATTGAACCTTATAACGATTGGACATCGCTCACTAATTTTATGCCAGATGCTTGCATTACAACGGAGTTCGCCATTATAGAAATGTGTGATTTGCCCAATGGTGAATATATAATACAAGCCCGCGCCACCGATGACCAACAACGAACCGGACCCATTACCGATGAGTTGTTGGAGATTGATTGTCGCACACCACAGATAAAGTTAGATGATGCTAAAATTAAAGATGAGCAGCCTTTAATAGTTACAGGAACAGGTTTCAAATCGAATTGCACATTGGATGTTTTGGTTACTGGAATTTTTACAGGAGACCGCAACAACTATGAAACTACTGCGGATGAAGAGGGCAATTTTGAGTTCAACTTGGTTATGCCCCATGATTTTGAATCGGGTTTATATTCTATAGAAGTTAAGTGTGTTAATCAAGATAATAATCCTAAAGTTAAGTTATTTGAATATGAAAAAACTGCTCCACTATTAGGTATTCAAATTATCAGTCCAATAAAAGATGATGAAATTCAAGGTGACCAGATAATTGTGCGATGGAATGATTTAATTGCGTTCCAAAATCAGTATACCAATTTTTTAGGCTTGAAAAAACAACTAAGTTATAATGTCTATTATAAATCTGAGGCAGATGAAGATTGGGTTTTTGTAAAAAAACATACAGTAGAAATTTATAAAAACATTCCAAAGCTATTTTTAACGACTATTGAAGTTCCTTTAGAAGGGCAATACAGGGTAAAAGTTGAAAATGCCAAAAATGATATTTATTTCGATGAATCAGAAGAATTTGCTGTTTATGGTTTAACAAATGAAGGGTATCAAGTTGATTTTTTGTGGGATAAGAGTTTTCCAGATGAAGAAACGCCAGATAAACCTGTCGGAGTAGTAAGTGATGGTGTAGCTCGAATCATTTTACAATTAAATGATTATACCGATTTGAAAAACATCAGTAAGGTTAAAGTTTCTTTATCTGATCCAAAAGGTGAAGCAACTACTGCTAACATGCTGGGTAAAGTTATGTTGGTTAAAGATGATATTAACGAATACAGCAACGAAGCCAATAATGCAATAGAAACATCTGCTACTTGGAATGATGTTAATCTGCCAACTGATAACAAATACAACTTTTGGTATGTTGCGCCAGATGATTTTTCTAAACTTGGTGGTTATTTTTACGATCAAGCAAATGAACGATATGTTACGGTTACTTTTAGCATTTCTTTTAATGATGCTCCTGATGCAATAGTTGAAAGGGAAATTAAAATTGTTCGTCCGCCGTTAATGTTGGCTCACGGTTTTAACTCAGATAAAAGTACTTGGGATGATTTTTCGAGTTACAGAGAGGTGAATGAGGAAGTTAAATTTATATATGACTCACGTTTTTATTTTAAAGAACCTATATCGTTTCAAGCATTTAAAGAATTTGAGGTCAATGCAAAGGTTTTATTGGGCAATCAAGAAGATAATTCATTTGTTGGCAATATAACAAGAGCAAGATCTGAAGGTTTCGCTTGTAATCAAGTTAACTATGTGGGGCATAGTATGGGTGGTTTGGTTGTTAGGGTTGCAGCTGAAGAAAATATTGAAAATAATTTTTGGAATGATCAAAATTATAATCAAGGTTTTGTTAATAGACTTGTCACGATTAATTCTCCTCATAATGGATCTTTTTTGCCAGAATTATTATCGGATATTTTTATATATTTAGAACCAGAGCTAAGAGAATTCGACTACACGTGCTTCTATAGGTCACGTTTAAATTTGTTCTTAGTTGATAACGAATTTGAAAAATTTGGTATTGATTATAATTTCAATATTAATCTTAATGAATTTGGAGATAATGAATGTGAACTCTCTATTAAACTTAAGGATGCCCTTAAAGATATGAAAATAACTGATGGATATGATTTACTTGAAACAAAAATTAATTCACACTTATTAGCAAGTGAAATATTAATAAATGAAAATTTTGAAGATATTGATGAGTTTGTCAATTTATTGAATGAACTCGAAGAACCATTAAACATATTAGAAGGTTTCATAGCATCTTATATTCCCTTAGTTAGTCCTGAAAGTCTAAACAATACAATAATCGGTGAATTGTTAGGTCTAATTTTTAATAATGCTGGTGAAGAAACAGGAGTGCTTTTAGGTACTTATAGTAAGTATATTTCCATATTAAAATTTGCAGCATTAACTTATGAAGGAATAGATTTTTTAGAAGATACAGACGGAGTTGTATCAATACAAAGCCAGCTTGCAAACATTCAATCAGAAGATTATTACACAGTTTTTGATAGGACTGTTCATGGTAATATTCCTGTTATAAGACAATTAGGAAAACCTGTTACACAATCTACCGATGCCGGAAATAGGGTTTTTGATCTTTTAAATTATGGTTTAGAAGAATTTATAAGTTCAATTCCAGCCAAAGACAAAGGAGGCTTAGTTGCTAAAGAAAATTTGTTCAACAATCTTCATTCAACGTATGATAAAACTTCCACAAAAATTTTCAGAACCAACCCAGAAGGCATAAAAATCATCCAACCAAAAGACGGCGAAGTAGTTTTTGCCGACAGCCTCTTAAACATAAAAGCTCATCTAATAGATACCGCTGGTTTGGTGTATGCAGACGTTACTTTCCAAGATGAATTCCTATCCTTCACCAACATTAACGATACGTTAATCAACAAAACCATTGTAATATCCGATCAATATTTGGGCAAGCAAAATTTAACCGTAACCGGCATTTACAATTATGGTGACAGCACTTCCTTAGCTATCGAAACCATCACCCTTGATGTACAAGCCAAAGAGTTACCAGTCGATTTAATTATTGAACCGGCTATTAATTATGGCTTTTCTGGTGAACGCATCAGCCCAAGCTATTACGCCATATTCCCCACTTTTGTAAGCGAACTAAAAAGTACCAATACCGATATTTCGGTAGAAATTGAAAATGAAGATGTCCTCACTTTCAACAAAAACAACAATACCTTTACAGGAAAAGCGGAAGGCGAAACCTTTGCCATCATTAAATATTTTGATACCGCCGATACGGCACAATTTATCATTTATCCATCTTACGAGGAGGAAGATTCTACAGATATTATTGATTCTGTAATTTCTTATGAAACAATTGAAGAAAAGGTATTTAATGTATATCCAAATCCGGCAGAAAATGTGTTAAACATTGATTATAGTTTATCAGAAACTGCTGAGGTTGAATTTCAGGTAGTTGATATTTTGGGTAGAAATGTTCTAAAGTTTAATTCAGATTACATACAATCAAATGAAATAAAAACAGAACAAATTTCATTAACAAAAGTGCCGACTGGTATTTATATCGTTTACTTAACCTCTAATAAGGGCAAAATTTCTTCAAGAAAAATTATTGTCAATAAATAATTAGAAATTTGAGTTGGTTCACTAACTTTACTCAATGAAAATTTCGAACTTTTGCTATGTGTACTTTTCAGTAGTATTATTTTGCGCTTGCCAAACAGTTACTAATGCCCAAAACAAAACCACCGAACAACAGCTAATACAAAACCTGTTGGACGAAACCCCAATTTTAGAAAACTTACACGAGTTATGCGATGTAATTGGCGGCCGTGTAACTGGTACCGAACCAAACGAACGATCTGTAAAATGGGCAGTAAAAAAGTTTGAAGAAATTGGCGTGGATGTTTGGACGGAAAGCTTCGAAATGCCACGCAAATGGGCAGAGAAATCGGCCAAAGCAACAGTTACTGGTGGCAGTAATTGGTCGCCCCGCATTGCTTGCAGAGCTTTTAGTACCGGAACACCAAAAGGTGGTTTATCGGCTAATTTGGTTTATGTTGGTAAAGGTACAGATATGGAGTTTGAAGCAGTTGGCGAGCAAGTAAAAGATCAGTTTGTATTGGTGGAAACCCCTGTGATGGATAACCTTACATTACTTTTTTTGGAATATATTAACGCTATTGAAATTGAAAGCAATGCAAAAGAATATGGTGCGCTTGGTGTGGTTTATATGTCGAGCAGGGAAAAGAAATTACTGTACCGGCACTTAACCAGCTATGGCGTAAATAACGATATGCCAATGATAGTAATGGCGCGCGATGATGCTACCCGTTGTCAACGCCTCTTACAAAATGACAACAAGTTAAACTTAACTTTAAATTTAGATGTTGTTGACGAACCAGCGTATACTGCCGAAAATGTGATTGCCGAAATTAAAGGCAGCGAAAAACCAGACGAAATAATTATTATGGGCGCACATTTAGACAGTTGGGGTTTGGGCACAGGCGCAAATGATAATGGCTGCAATGTTAGTATGACAATGGATTTGGCCCGTCAATTTAAAAAACTGAGCATCCAACCAAAAAGAACCATACGCTTTATTTTATGGAATGGAGAAGAACAAGGTATGTTCGGCTCGATGGCCTACACTAATAAACACAATATGAACGACATTAAATTAACCTTAACGGTTGACATTGGTAGCGGTAATATTGATGGCTTTTTTACTAATGGTCGCCCGAAATTGCAAACACAGATAAATGATTTTTTAACTCCTTTAGATAGTCTTGGCCCCTTTGAACATACCGATGCAGTTATTGTTGGTACAGATAATTATGACTTTTTTGCACAAGGCGTTCCTAATTTAGTTGGCAAAAACGATGTCTATAATTACTGCGCCGATTATCATTCGGAGTCGGATACTTATGATAAAGTTAATCAACAAAATTTAAAACGAAACACCGCACTATTGGGTTTGCTAACTTGGTCTTTCGCTAATTTAGATGGTAAGTGGCCTTACAAACGGCACAAGCGTAAAAAAATAGAAAAAGCAATTGAGCAATACGAATTACAGAGCGGAATGGAAGCCTTAAATTTGTGGCAAGGCTGGCAAAAAGGTAGTAGAGGAAGAAAGTGATTTTACATCTTTTAGTTTTAAATTTACAGGTTTTTTCAATGTTTAATATTTTAAATTCTGTTTTTTTCTATCCTAATGCAAAACTTAAACTGGCTTAAAAATCTCCGCAATCATACATCTGGCGCTTCCACCACCGTATTTTTCAATAGTGCTAATATTGCTATTTACAATTTTGTTGTGCATTAAAATTTGGGTCAGCTGTTCATCTGTAAAAGCATTTAGTGCAGTCTGCGACATTACCTCAATCTTTTCACCAGTAGTGCTTTGTAATTGAATAACATTGCCTGCCATTTGCTCCATTTGATCATAACTTATATCAATAACTATTTTCCCGGTATCAGCAAAATTATCTAACAGCTGCTTTTTTTCTTTTTCTTTTTGTATAGAAGCCAGGCAAATAATTACAAATTCATCGGCCAGCGACATCATTACGTTGGTATGATAAATTGCTTTTCCATTTCGGTCAACAGAATTAAAAATTACTGGTTTATAACCTAATTTGTAGGCAACTGTTTCTACTACCTCCTTATCCGTACGTGGCGAAATACAAGCGTACATTAACTTTTCATCACGATCTAATATTAAGCTGCCCGTACCTTCCAGAAACTGATTTGCAATTTCAAAATAACTAAAATCTTCAACAGTTTTGAAATGAAATTTTAATTTTAAATCTTCAACAATATCTATTCTTCTTTCGGTTCTTCTATTTTCAGCAAACATTGGGTATAAGCAAATAGTACCATTACTATGCGTAGTAAACCAGTTATTTGGAAAAACGGCATCACTTTTTTCGGGTTCATCAGTATCTTCATACACCAACACATTTACGCCAGCCGCTTTTATTTTGCCGACCAAATCATCAAATTCTTTTAAAGCTTGTTGCTTAATAGTTAACAATTCATTACTATTTGCTTTTTGCTGAAAAGCATTAGAAATTGCTGTTTCTTTATTGTAAGAAAAATGTTTTGGGCGTATCATAACAATCGTATCTGTTGTCATCTTTTTTAAGTGTAATATTTTATAAAATTATTTTATTTGAAAAAAAACACAATTTCACCAACCTTTTGTAAATTACTATCAGTCTATAAAAGCAAATATGGGATATTTACCCGAACAAAATTGAATTTTAGAAAAATAAAAGATAAAAGAAGATGAAAAGAATATTATTAGCAAGTGTTTTAATTACAGTAGTTTGTTTTTTACAAAGTTGCCTAAAAGATGAATGTATTGGTACTCAATATTTTATAAAACAAGAAGCGGTTTGGATTGCAGAAAGTGATTTTAGAATAGATCTTAAAGTTGAAGCCCCAAGAGCCTTAAATAATCCTGGTAAAATATATGCTTATGGCAATTATATATTTATAAATGAACGTAATGAAGGTATTCATATAATTGATAATAGTGATAATAGCAATCCTAAAAAAGTAAGTTTTTTACCAATTGATGGCAATATTGATATGGCTGTAAAAGAAAATATTTTGTATGCAGATAATATTTCCGACTTACTTTCTATAAACATTAGTAACCCAGAATCACCAGAACTAATTAGCCGTACGGAAAGTATATTTGATAAGCCAACTGACGGTAATGGTAATGTTTTGGCCTATTATGTTGTAGTGGCTGATACTTTAGAACTGAACTGTACCGATCCAAGAGTAGGCACACAAATTATTACAGATGAAGAAGGTAATATTTGGCAACCAGTTGATGATTTTATATCAGCAGAAGACGGAGGCCCAGAATACAGTCCAACAGGTCCACAAGGCGGAAATACAGCACAACCAAGCGGTGTAGCTGGTTCAATGGCAAGTTTTGCTATTTTCGATTGTTATTTATATGTAATAGATCAAAATAAGGTAGATATTTTAGATTTGAGAATTGAAGAAGAAGGCCCGCTGTTTCTAAATACTTTTTATGTTTCAGGTGGTATTGAAACGCTTTTTCCGTATAAAGATAAATTGTTTATTGGTTCGGCAAGTGGCATGTTTATTTATGATAATGCAGACCCGGTTAATCCTCAATTTTTAAGTAACTTTACCCATGCTCGTGCTTGCGACCCGGTAGTTGTAAAAGATAACTATGCCTTTGTTACCTTACGAGATGGTACTTGGTGCGAAGGTTTTGATAACCAGTTAGATGTGGTTGATATTACCGATTTGTTAAACCCAAGGTTGGTAAAAACATATCCAATGGATAATCCACATGGTTTAGCAGTACAAAATAATGAATTATATTTATGTGATGGCGCAAGTGGTTTAAAAGTGTTTAATATTACCGATGTTAATACAATTGATCAAAACCAGTTAACACACATTAAAAATATTGATACTTATGATGCCATTGCCTTACCTGGTAAAGATGTATTATTGGTTATTGGTGCCGATGGTTTTTATCAATATGATATTACCGATCCAGAAAATTTGAAAGAATTAAGCTTAATAGCGGTTGAGCAATAATAACAACTAATCATCACATAAAAAATCTTAAAAAATAATGAAAAGAGTAAAATACATATTGCAAAGCTTAATATTTTGTTTGTTTAGTTTTTATGCTTGTGCCCAAAATGCTGCATCAACCGAAACGCATACTATTACTTTAAAAGATGGTAGTGTATTTGAAGGTGTAATTAAAGAATACATTGAAGGGGAAAAGCTTATTTTACAGCTGAGTACCAATATAAGTAAAACTATAAAGGATAAGCATATACAAAAAATTGTAACATCTAATAATGTAGTACCAACAACAAACAAAAGCGAAACAAAAAACATTAGTAACAACGGATTTAATTACAATAAAAAACTATATTTTGAAGCAAATTATGCAATGTTAATGGCTAAAAGTGCATACGCAACTAATGCAGGTTTAGAAGATAAAGTAAACGAAATTGACAGAGGAATGGGCATGCAGTTGATAGGTGGATATCAATTAAACCGCTGGATTGGTGCAGGTTTAGGTATTGGAGCCGATTATTATTATTTAAATAGTGGAGAAACTATATTACCAGTTTTTGCAGACGTTAGAGGCCATTTAACAAAAAACATAGTAAGTTTAATATATAAAGCACAGGCAGGCTATGGTTTCGCTTTAAAAGATGATGAACAAAATATGGTAAGAGCTGCCGGTGGTATAATGTTGTACCCAGCATTGGGGTTACACTTTAGTACTAAAAGTAATGTTAATTTCACATTAGATTTTGGCTATAAGTTTCAAAAAGCAAAATACGAGTACAACGTTACCGATGTGCCAACCTGGTGGAACATGGCCAATGTTAGGGTAGAAAACGATTTAGAATATAACCGTTTTGCAGTAAGAGCAGGTGTAATTTTTTAAATTAATATATTATATTTTTTTTGATAAAATCGCCAACATATACAGACGAGGAACTGATAAGTGGTTGTTTGAAAAACGATCGAAAGTATCAAGAGTTGTTATACAAAAAGTACTTTAGTAAAATGATGCAGATGTGCTATAAATATACCTCCGATCGCGAAATTGCTATGGAAATAGTAAATGATGGCATGCTAAGGATTTTTAAAAAAGTAGGTAAATATTCTTTTAAAGGATCGTTTGAAGGTTGGATGCGTAAATTGGTTTTTCATAGCCTAAGCGACTATTTTAAAAAACACAACAAATATGTTCATTTTATGGTGTTTGAAGAAAAAGAAAAAGCCATTGATGCCGAACCACTAAGTAATTTATATTGGGAAGATTTGCTGGCTTTAATTGATCAATTGCCCAATAATACTAAAAAAGTATTTCAATTATATGCCATTGAAGGTTTTGCGCATAGAGAAATAGCCCAAACCCTTTCTATTAGCGAAGGTACATCTAAATGGCACTTATCAAATGCCCGAAAACTGTTGCAAGATTTGATTTATAATAACAACAAAACGATGCAATACGCACAATGAAAGAGATGAAAAAATATGATATAGATGAGCAGTTTTTGAACAAAGGTTGGGCAAAAATGAGGCAACGTTTAGATAGTGAATTACCTTTACAAGCTACTTGGTACGTAAACAAAATATGGTACATTGCTGTTTTAGCGGCTACCTTACTTATGTTTACAGGTTATCAATGCTATAAATTTAAAAAAGTAAAATCATCAGCTAAAAATATAATACCATTTAAACAAAATATTGAGCAAGCAAATAATGCTGCAGATAATGGAGAAAATAATACTATTGCTTTAGATAGAACAAACAATACACAATTAAATATTGATGCTTATGTAAACGATGACAATACAGCCTTAACTTTAAAGAGTGAAGGCGCTAACAATAAAATTTTAAAAACTAATGAAACTAATGAGCCAAACAAATCGCCATTAAAATCTTTTAAAACAGCAATAGTAAAAGAAGTAAATGAGCAACAAAAGAAACATCCTAATAAAAATGAAAATACTGATACAAATCAAAATTTAGGCGCTTACAAACAAGAAAACAGTAGCCCTCAGCAAAAAATAATTACAACAAGCAATAGTTTAAATAAAAAAGCAGTAATACCTTATACTAACGAGCAGGTTCAAAATAATGAAAATTTAAGTATAACAATTAATGAGTTGAGTAATAATAAAACTGCATTATTATCTCCAGTTATTGAAAATGAAAAATTGACTTTAAGCGTAAATACTAGTATCGACTTTTTACCCTCAATTTCTTCGCAGTTAAGCAATAATGAAACTACTTATCAATTGGCTATGTTGGCTAATGATGCACCAAATAGCAAAATATGGCGATACAAAAAGCCACTTATGTTTGGCTTAATATTGGGTATAAATACTAATATAAAAGATGCCTCAGGTATGCGCGCTGGCTTATTTGCAAACTACCAATTAACTAATAAACTTATGCTGGGTGCAAGTATTGCATACGCCTACACGGCTATAAATACAAATTATAATGTACGATATAATGTGCCTGTGTCAGATTCGGGAGATTTTACTTCAACTCCACCGCAAGAAGCAGAAATGCAACGTGCAATTGTAGATGAAGTAGATTATAATACCAACCAAAAAGGAGTAAATGCAAAACTGATGTTGAGCTATTTACCAGTTAAACGCTTTGGAATTGCTGCTGGTTTGTTTGCTACTCGCTATATATCAAATAACGCTAATTTTGATTTTTTAAAATTAAATGAGGCTTATAATCATAGAGCTTTAAGCAGTAACTATGCATATAATAGATACAAAACGGGCCCAGCTTTTGAATTGCAATATTGGGTAAAACCAAAATTAAATGTAGCCGCTACTTTTGAAATAAATTTAATTCCAGAGGTAAAACAAGAGTTTTGGGCAACTGCTAAACAAGATTATTTACGCAATAGTTTTGGTATAGCTTTGCAGTATCAGTTTAATTAAAAATTATTTTCTTTTTTTTAGAATTGCATTTCTGCTTTGCGTTCTTTGTAATGCTTGTTCTTCGCGCCAGGCTTCAATTTTAGCAAAATTACCACTTAGTAGTACTTCTGGTACTTCCCAACCATTGTACTCGGCAGGGCGGCTGTAAACAGGTGGTGCAATTGTTTCATCTTGAAAAGAATCAAACAAAGCAGAAGTTTCATTATTTAAAACACCTGGTACCAGGCGGCCAAGCGAATCAACTAAAACAGCAGCAGCTAACTCTCCGCCAGAAATTACATATTCACCAATCGAAATTTCTTTGGTTATAAAATGTGCTCTAATGCGCTCATCTACCCCTTTATAATGCCCGCATAAAATTAATAAATTACTTTTTATTGAAAGTTGATTAGCCATACTTTGATTAAGCAGTTCTCCATCGGGCGACATGTAAATTATTTCGTCGTAATTTTTTTTCGATTTTAAATCGTTAATACAATTGGCAATTGGTTCTACCATCATTACCATACCTGCGCCGCCGCCATATTGATAATCATCAACTTGTTTGTGTTTACCTTTGCCATAATCTCTTAAATTTATAAGATTAACGGCCAACAAATTTTTATCCTTAGCACGTTGCATAATGCTGTGGTTTAGTGGACTTTCTAACAACTCAGGTAAAACAGTAATAATATCTATATTTAAAACAGGCATTTTATTCTTCTTCGCTTGAATTATTATTTAAACCAAGTAAACCATCTGGTATTTTTAGGTAAACCATTTTTTTGTTACGATCTATTTTTACGATCAACTCTTCATTTAGTGGAAACAATACCTCTTCTTTATCAATTATAACGGCTGCTAAAGTATTATTAGGTATAAAATAAACATCTTCAATTTTGGCAATGAAGTTATCTTCCTCATCAAACAACTGAAAACCACTTAAGTTTAATTTGTCTTCTACTCGTTTCATCTTTTCAAAACATTTATGAGTAGTTTCATTTTCATCTATAAAAATAGTTGCACCTTTTAAATTGTAGGCAGTTTCTTTATCCTCTATATCTTCAAATTTAATAATTAACTCGTTGCTATTAACAGCATCTAATTTTTCTATAAAAAAGGGTAGGGTGTGGCCTTTGTTTTCAATAAATAAAAATGGGGGAATATTGTTATTGTTAAATGTATACTCTTTTAAAACACACTTTACTTCACCAACCAGTTTATGCGCTTTTAAAATGTAGCCTATTTTGCTAAGTTGTTTCATACCTTAAATTTAAAATAAGGAATGATAAAAAAATAAATTTACCATCTGACTTTGCCATTTTCCGATATACTTCGTTGAAAAGCCTCGTCCCGATAGCTATCGGGACGAGCACTACTAAGCCAACGTTTTTCGCCTTGTTTATCAAAAAATGGCTTTATCATATTGGGTAAATCTATTTTCTCATCATTCCTAAAAAGCCTGCACTAAATTAATAATACAGGCTTTTAAATATTTTATTTAGTCAAAAAAGATTAGCTCGGTTCTTTACCACCATCTAATACATCTTGATAAGCTTTTAAATCATCCCACTTACCATCAGCAGCCATTTGAGATTGCTTAGGCCAAGTGCCTGGGTCGTGTGCTGCAAAGTTACCTTCGGCAGCTTCTAATACTGCTTTTACTTCCTCTGGTTTTTTTGCAGCTAAATCAGCAAAAGTATTAATACCTGATGCATTTAAAACCTCCGCAATTTTTGGTCCAATACCTTCAATCTTTTTTAAATCTTCTACAACAACTTCGGCAGTTGGTGCTTCTGCAACAGGCTCAGGGGCAGCTTCAACAACTGGCTCTAGCTCTGGCTTTTCTTCTGCTACTGGCTCTGGTGCTGGTGCAGCTTCAACAACTGGTTCTGGTTCTGGGGCAGCCTCAACAGCTGGCTCAGGCGCAGCTTCGGTAGGTTTATCCAAACCTAATAAAGCTTCGTTTTCTTTTTGTGAAGTGCTTATAGCATCAGCAATTGCATCGCCAGTTGGTTCACCAGTAACGCCACCTTTTGCTTCAGCTTCTACAGCTTCTGGTTGTTGTGCAGCATATTTATCAGCCCTAATCTTGCTTTCATGAGCTATACGATCTTGGTTGGCTTTATCTTTTTCTGCAGCAATGCTGTTTTTATGATCTTCAATTTTTTGTTGTTTGGCTTCTAACCATTCAGTAAACAATTCATCAGCTTTTTCCTGGCTGTGCGCACCTTTTTTAACACCACGTTGTAAATGTTTTTTGTACATTACACCTGTATAGCCTAAAATGGCTCTGGCAGTATCTGATGGTTGCGCACCTTTATCTAACCAATGCAAAGCACGTTCTTGATTTACTATAATGGTTGCTGGCACTGTTAAAGGGTTGTAAGTACCTAAGCGCTCAATGTATTTACCGTCTCTGGGCGAACGGCTATCCGCTACAACTACGTAGTAAAAAGGTCTTTTACTTCTACCGCCGCGCGAAAGTCTAATTTTTACTGGCATATATATATTTATCTTAATGAATTAATCATCTATTTATCACAAATAACCGGGCTAACCAGTTTGTGTGGTTTTTGTTTTGGGGCTGCAAAGGTAATTCTTTTGTATAATTTTTTTAGCATTTATTCAGTTTCTTTTCTTCTAAAAAGTTTACCGAAAACACCACCTAAACCAGCCAGGGCTATCAATATAATCTTCCAAAATTTGGCTAATAATAAACCTGCTTTTGCTAAAATACCTGTTTTTAATAAAACTTTACCAGCAATCAAACCTCCAATTCCGTAAGCTGCTACTTTATCTAAGTTTGGGTTGAAATCCGCATAACGATAGCCTTCATTAAAATTTATAGATTCTAATATGGGTGCAATGCCAGTACTTACATCAGTTAATGCACTCATATTACTAATGGCGGTAAGTTGTACAAAACCTTTTCTTCCCAATATTCTAACATCATAATTTAATGTGTTTTCTGTAGCATCATCAAACCTTAGTTCTTTGGCCCAATGTAATTTTTTGTTTTCCGCATCGTAATAAGGTGGCGATGCCCAACCTACAAGCTCGCTACCTGAATAGCCTAACTCACGCATTTTAATACTACTTTCTTTGGTAGATGCTTTAATATCTTTTAATAAATCATCATAATCAATGTTTTTTGCTTCGTCATCTTTATATAACCATCATCAACATAAGTCATTTCAATGGCATAGGTATGATCTTTATTTACGGCAAAATCTGCAGGCACTAACATGCCAAGTGGGTTTTCTTCGTTGCTATATGGTACATTGCCCCAAAGATCAAATAAAATGGTTTTGGTATCGGCTACGTTTACATACTTATAACCTTCTGGCACGTTAACGGTAGCAAAATCACCAGGTAGGCTTACTTCATCGGTTTGGTATTCAATAGTAGTTTCAATACTATCTATATAATTTTGATAGATAGCTATAAGTTCTGTTTCTGTAAAATCTTCTTTTGCTAAGGTATCGGTTTCATTAGCTAATAAGTTAATGGTAAATAGGGCGCATAGTGCAAATGTTAAAAACTTAAATTTAATTGTCATAATAGTTTTGTTTGTATGGTTATGGCACAAAACTAACAACTCGTATTAATAATTTATTATTAAAAATGATGAAACAAAAAACTAAGGGTTTTCAGTTATACGAGTATTTGTTTTTAACTTAACTACTAAAAAACTATATTTGATAGCACAGATAATAGATTTATAATGCAATTATTAAATAAATACGCTTCAATAAAAGCTTACTTTGGTGAAAGTGGTAAGTTGATTACTTATCCTGGAAAGCGTCAAAAGAAAAAGCAGGCTTTAATTTTACAATACTTAGCCGATCAATTTGAAAGTAATTGTACCTACAATGAAAGTGAAATCAACGAAATCTTAAATCAACATCACAGTTTTAATGATCCTGCATCTTTAAGACGATTTTTAATTGGAATGGGCTTATTGCTTAGAACTAATGATGGCCGAACTTATTGGAAAGATAGGATGGCGAATACAGATTTATAGATTGCAGAAATTTAGAATACAGACTTATAGAATTAGACTTTTAGATTACTGAGTACAGAATTATAGAATACTAAGTACAGACTTATAGAATACTAAGTATAGACTTATAGAATACTAAGTATAGACTTATAGAATACAGGCTATATGGATTAAGAATGTGCTTTGTTTACTCAATTCCGTATGTGTAAAAAATATAGTCAATAGCCTTTTCTAAAACTAAATCTGTTTCATTTTCAATATCGCTTATTTCATTTTTTGCAAACACATCTGGCTTATGGCCAAGTCCATCTAAGCTTTTGCCTTCGGGTGTTAAAAATTTCATAATAGACATTTGATATTCCCAACCATTTGGCAAAAATCTATTCATACCCGTATCAGAAAAATCACCAGAAGTGTAAGTGCCAATTTGAGTGATATCGTCAATTTGTTTGGTGTACAATAAAAATACTTCGGCTGCACTAACAGTAATTTCATCGGTTAAAACTACAATCGGTTTGTCATATCTCTCTCTGTCAGATGGCTTGGTAGAATAAATTTTCTGCACGGCAAAATCATTTTCACGAGGGCCATTTTTTTCTTCAACTGTATAAGCCACTTTTTCTTCATCGGCAAATCTATTTGCAAAATCAGCTGCATAAAAATCATCGCCTCCACCATTATTTCTAATATCAATAATTAGAGCCTCAAAACCAGCAATATTTTTTATGGCTATATCTACTTCTTTCTTGCTCAATCCTATTCCACCTAAATAAATATAACCAATATTTTTGTTTATTATCTTTCCATCAAAATAAAATTCAGGTATATAATCTTTTATAGTATTTACTGCTTCAATATATTTCGATCGGACTAAATCATGGCTAAACTCATCTTCAATTTTAACACGGTTTTCAGTACCCGAAACAAAAAACTCTCTATCAAATTGATTGGCTATAAATGTATGAGAGTCATCTAAATAAGCCAACATATCTACGAAAATGTTCCACAATTCAGTATTGTTGGTGTTGCTGTTTACCAAAGGTTTTTTGGCAAGGTAAATGCTATCCCAATCTAAATTACGAACCCCAAAAAGTGCATAATGTTCTTTAAAATCTTTCGAAAATAACTCAAAGTTATTTTCTGGGCTGTTAACTTCATCATCACCCAAAATTATTTTTTCGCAAGCCATAAAACATAAGCTTAACAAAACTATGATTGTATATGCAAAAGTATTTCTCATTATTTTACAGTTTAAAAATTAAACCTACATTTAGTTGGTTGTTCAATACAATAGATTTTTTTACTTCGGGTGTAGTGTAATAACGCAAGCCATAATTTATTAAAACACTTCTTTTTGCTTTGTATTTATATTCGTAGTTTAGATCGAAATTCACTCCAAAAAATTTATTAATTGAAACAATCTTTCCTCTGGTTAAAATCTTTGGAATGTTTTGATAATTGTCGGTAATAAATTTATCCCAACCAGTATAAGGTGGCCTAATCAGTTGTGCTACAATTGGTAAACTTATTTTGGTGCTAATATTTTGCTTATCGTTAAAAGTATAATTTAAAAATGCGCTTATATCAATTCCATTTGTGCCAAACATCGTAAAAGATTCTGTACCATTGTAAAAAACTAAGTGATAATAGGTGTGATATTGTCCACCAAGGTAAAGTTGAAATTTTTCATTTTTAAGAGACACATTTTTTAAGTAAGCAATTTCAATATTGGCTATGGTTTGAATGGCTTTAAAATGGTCGGCCGCTTTTGGTTTGGTAATTGCAAAAGGTAAATCTAAAGCTCCCGAAAAAATTGCATTAGATTTTAATTTTTTTTGAAACTGAAATTGTAAAACCGCTCCATTACCTTGCTGGTTAAGTTGCGAATAATTTACATCTTTAAAGTAAGATTTTTCGTAACCCAAACTTAAAGTAAAACTTTTGTTTTTGATAGGTGGTTCTACATCTTGGGCAGCACTATTTTTATTGAAAAATAGAACACACAAGGCAATTGATAAATATAAAGATTTTATGTTATTTTTCATTTTTGGTTTTCATTTATTATTTAACCAAACTATTTAAAAGACAGTTAAAATTTACTAAAGTTGCATATTGCTTTTTTTATATGATATTTTGTTTATTCGCCTTGTGCAAAAAAGAACCCCAATAAAAAAAACCTTTTATTAAACCAACCATTTAAAAATAAAATTTTGGGTAGGTGTTTTTATTTCTTACTTGTATTAATAGCAATAAAGTTAAACAGGTATGAGAAATTTATTGTTATTAATAGGAATTGCAATTTTGGTACTTAGGGCTTGCTGACTTTCTCAAACCATCATTTTTTCTTTCATAAATTATTATTTATCAATATTTTACGTAGATAAATTATTTTTATTAATTTTGATAAGTGCAAGCTATTTTGTATATTGAAGCTTAAAATTGTGCACTTATGGTTAAGTATACACCAGCAAATCAGCTTACTTTTGAGGGTTTTAGAACCCCATTTGAACAGCATTTAGATAAAGATAACCGATGGGTAAAATTGGCAGAGTTGATCCCTTGGGATGAATTGGCAACCCAGTATGCTAAGCAGCTCAATAGCAGTAAAGGGAAATATTGTATTG
>Ga0209187_1000711_pt1 | contig 50669 bp, 55 predicted proteins | sample BantaG_FD_187430 | JGI IMG/M metagenome (GOLD analysis project Ga0209187, IMG submission 187430) | Marine algal microbial communities from Bantry Bay, Ireland - BantryBay_4 metaG (SPAdes) (version 2) | ecosystem: Host-associated > Algae > Red algae > Unclassified | place: Bantry Bay, Ireland...
GTGAGGTTGAGTAACCAATCGGTGGGCTCGCAGTTACATAGTAGTAATCTGCAGCTAAACCGCTGAATAGGTACAGTCCGTTTGCATCAGTATAAGTTGTATCAAGTGCTACATCATCTGCAGTACCGGCTATGCCATCAGGACCAAGATCCCATAGAATCATTTCTACTCCTGGGATACCAGGCTCACCTGGATCTTGAATACCATCTGCATCTAAATCATTCCATACATAGTCGCCTAAGCTCGCTCCAGTATCTGGAATCAAGCCAGCATCTATACCTCTGATTTCTGTTCCTGGCGCACTGATCACAATTGGACCACTCATCCCTGTTGCAGGATCAGCATCACTATCATCAGTTCCATTTCCAGGAGTCGTTCCACTACTTGTAGTGAGAACAGTTCCAGGGAGCGGACTAAATCCAACGGTATAGGTATCATTCGGTAAATCATTGAAAAGGTAATTACCATTCGCATCTGTTGTGGTTACAGCAACTACATTGCCATTCCCATCATAAAGCGTTACAGTAACACCAGCGACTGGACTCTCATTTGCATCTTGAATGCCATCCATGTTCGTATCGAACCATACATAGTCACCTATGCTGCTCAATGGAGTTGGCTGTGTTGGGATTAAACCAGCATCAACATCAAACTCATACTCACCGCGATCTATAGTAATTGGACCTGTCAAACCAGTGAAAGGATCTGCATCACTATTACTACCATCTGTATCATCACTTCCTGTTGAAGAAGTAAAGGTATAATTTGGTGGAGGCGTAAATCCTACGGTATAATCTCCAGGTAAGATATCATCAAATAGATAGAAGCCATTGGCGTCTGTAACTGTAGTTCCTACAATGTTGCCATTGTCGTCATACAAAGTCACCGTCACTCCAGCTACTGGACTTTCACTAGGATCTTGAATACCATCCATATTTGAGTCTAACCAAACGTAGTCACCTAGACCTTGCTTACAACACTCTAAAGTACGTGGTACATTACCAGATCCACGGGAAACTTGTCCAAGACTTGCACAAGTCAAACTCTTGGCTGCACAATCTACAGTGACTTCGCTATAGAAATTTGTAGAGTAAGAAATATCTGCACAAGGGCCACCGGCCAATCCACAAACATCATCCACTTTTGGAGTCAGTACATAACTGAGTTCCATAAGTTGCGTTCCACCGACTGGAATTCCAGGAGGAATTACAAAAGTCAAAATAGTACGTCCCTCTGCATTTACAGTCGTCGTTGGAGCAGTCCAAGGCGCGGCAACAGAGAAGTTCGATAAAGTAAAGTTTGTTGTATCAGCACCCAATGTTATTTCCATAATATTACTCGTTCCACTGGTCACAGGACCGGTCTCATTGGTAATAATCAAAGAATCCATCATGATGTTCGGAACACCTGCATCAGCACAAACCATCAGAGGATCATTGTTTTGAGCAGCGATAGTAAATGTGTTTGTAGGTGCATTTCCTACGTATATCAGATTAAAAATTCCGCTTGTTACAACTTCTGTACCACAGTAGTTTTCAGCACGTACATTATAAGAAACAATGTCAGTTGCTGTAGTAGGACAAGCATTAAAATCTATATCGAATTTAAACTTGAACACACTAGGTGCTGAATTATTATTTAGATTAGCTGGTGTTACAAAGTCTGCATCATCAGGCCCCACTAAGCCACATGCATTGGCCATATCCACATCTGCACTGATATCAATAGACAAGGAATCCGTTCCCGTCAAGGTCACGCCTGTAGCTGCAACATAAGTATTACTTGGATAAGCAATTTCCGCCGAGCCAGTAACATAAGTTGCATTTGGAGGCAATTTAATCCCTGCCAAAATATTCGTAAGATTAGGATTTTTTACATTTCTAACTTCAACTTCCAATGTTTGAACGTCGCAAAGGTTTGCGATATCCTTATTTCCATCTAGAGGACCAGACATCATTCCAGGAGATACAGAATTAAATACTATATAACTACTGTCTAATGTTGGACTGCTATATTCTGGCTGTTGAGTCAATGGATAATTACATCCAAAATTTGAAAATATTTTCAAACTGTCACTACAAGCTGTTGTACTAAAGTATACTCTAACTATTCGACGACCACCAGCGGCCATTCCACCAAGTTCTGCATACAAATTATTAGTGCTTGGACCATAGAAGTTCTTATCGTTTCCAGTGATTGGATTCGCAGGTACTTCATTCGGAGCATCTTCCATATCAACTATAGTTGCATTTGGATTACTTTCTGCTGCAAGGAAAACATTATCCGCAGCATAGATTGTATTATTCGAAACGAGTACATCCATATATGAATAACTACATGCACCACCGTCTTCAATTTGAACAGCGCCTCCCAGAGGAGCTATTGTAATAGCTGGGTCTGCTTCTGTTATATAGAATGTATCAATTAGAATGATTTGATTACCAAATTCATCTTTTGTATAATAAGTAACAGGCACAGCATATGTTTCAGTTATGAAGTTGTCTGAACCGGCATTGCTAATTGGATAACAAGTACTCCAAACAGTTGAATTACCATCAGCATCATTGAAACGTGGGAAGTCCGTATATGGAGTACCACTATTTGCTTGATTGTTGGTAAACAAAACATGCCCAGATATTCCTCCACCGATAATTGGACCGGCAGCTTGAATAGCATTTGTTGTGCCATTAGCCGTACCCGTAAATGTTGGCTGTGCAGTTAAATGATATTCTGCTGGCAAATCAACGGTGAAACTATCCATCATAAATGGAAGTCTAATTTCTCCATCAAAGAAGTTTCCAGCTTGTGATTGATAAAATATATCATTACAAATAGTCAAACCACATACTGATCTATAGGTTTTACCACCATCATTTACTTCAAGAAATTTGGTGACTGCCGTGGCAGTACCTTGAGCAGTTCCACATGAACCCATTCGAGTTCCAGGAGGTGGAGTTACACCATTAGCAATTCTATTGATCGCACCACGCGTCAATAAACTAGCAGCATTGGTATGCGGATAATCAGGATTGACTCTCCATTTGGTGTCAATTTCCCAACGATATTTTGTAAAGCCTGGATCAAAAACTACACCTGCATCTTTTAATGCTCTCTCATAATAGAGATAGTAAGATTCTGAAACTCGATTCTTGGCTTCATTTTGCATTGCCCAATACATGATGCTTCCAATAGTTCTATAACGTGCATCTTCAAAAGGACAATTCGCCGGATCAATAGGCCAAGAACCATAATGACACCAATAATCACCAAGCCCAGTTCCTGGAGTGCTATTACTATTAGAGGCAGCAGCGTAGGCAGGATTGTTAGTTATATTATCGGCCAATGTTAGAACATCTCTATTTTGAGTTGATCCAAATCCGCTTATCCATCCGTAGAAATGTTTATACTCTAGTGGAACATCATACAATAAAGTATTTGTCGTGGTATCATATATTTTTAGTCTACTAATTGTTGGAATAAACTCATAAGCCGGCTCGTCCAAATCATAGATACTCGTTTGAGGATCTTTATTATAGCTAAAACTAAAATAACTATAAAATCCTTTTTCCCCGACTAAGCTCGTTGCTGTTCCACTAACTGAACCCGTAGGTTCCATTTGTGGATAGTCACCACTTAAAATTGCACTTCTTCGGTAGGTAAGAGTATCCCCTTCATAGAAATGCGAAGTCCCTGCTGCGGTTGGAACCACTGTTGCAGTTTGCTCTTCATCAACGTAGCCATGAGGGCTTTCTCGAAAGAGACTATCTTTTACGATATAGCATGGTTTCACGCCACAGCCTTCATTAATATTATAGGCAAAACCTGAGCTACAGGCCAAATCGACAGCGCAAGGCGGTGCCACATTTGGAGCAGGACAAGGATCATTGTTTATTTGAAACAATAATTGCCAGGTGTCTTTATTGTTTTGATTCTGAAAACTATCACATGAAATATGCATTGATTGATAGGTCAAATTATCTGCGACATTATCAAACAAAAGCGCCATTTGCGCCGCTGTCAATGTATACTCCAATGCAGAATCCACATCAGCTGTATTATTATAAGTTGTTGTGTCCAATGAACCCGCTCCAACTTGTGTAAAATCAGCCAAAGTCAAAGACGTGCCCATAAAAGTTATAGGCTCATGAATGGTCATTGTTTTGCTGTAATTAATTCTCAAGGTTGCATTGGCAAGACTTGTATTTAAATTAATTGCTTGATAGTTGAAAGAATAAGAAGCTTCTCGACTTGCTGTTTCTGATTGGCCCATCACTCCATAGTCAGGAAGAGGAGTTATTTGTGCAACCGGAGCAGTTTGCTTGAATCCAAATTCATAAATTGGAGTTGTTGTTTTCGCATCAAGCTTTCGACAGAAATCTGTGAATGAACTAATTCCCTTAATGTCATAATATAAATCAGCGCCGCAGGCTAAATCACAATCTACTGTATAGGTAAATGTTACGTCCACCGAATCACCTGGCTTGATATCATCAAAATAACCATCACCATCTAAATCATCAAGTCCTCCTGGACCATCAGGATCAACGGTTAGCTGATCTTTTATGTTCCATTCGATGAGGCTTGTATTAGCTGGAGTAGCTGGTGTACTTGCAATTGTTGTCACACCTGCTAAAGTCAAATTGTCAACAGTCAGTTTACCGCTTAAACTTAAACTCAGATTGACATCATATGCCACACTTTGCTCAGGTATATTAGGATCACCAACTCCTGTATTCTTAAAAGTAAAACTTCCAGTCTTTTCTGTACATCCATCCCACTCTTCTATAGTTGAATTCTGGGCGCCTACAATAGGAGTCCCCGCAGAAATCTTTACCGTTCTGTACAAGGTATCTGGAATTGCACAAACATCGCCACCACCTACACATTTATAAGTGACCCATTGTTTTTGTTCCATATCGCCAATACATGTTTCTGGTGTTCTTAAATAGGAAGCATTAATCTGTAGTTGATCACCTGGATCAAATTGACCGTCTTGGCTATCAAGTGTCGCGCCTTTAAAAGTCACTGAATAATATCTATATCCGTTACCCAGATTAGTGACTTGGTAATCATCAAATAATGCAGATGATTTACTAATTGGAGCCAGATTCGAAGGCTGCCTTCTACGTAGGTAAATATGATCAACCCCATTATTATAATAAGGAACTAAAGAATCATGAACTATCTGATGATAGGTCACCTCAGTAATTTTACCAAAACCTGTATTTGTAACATAACCAGCATAGTTTAAGTTTTGACTGAATCCAGCAATTACACTTTTTTGTGTCGATGATGCATGAATGAAGGTTATCTGTCCTATACCTGTATTCATCTGTGCACTAGTCCATGTTTCCGTACCTGTACTAAAACTAGCCGGATAAGTTGCACTGACATCTAAAGATGGTAGTGGATTCAAATCCGTTACATTACAAGTCGAGTTCAAAACGAACCAAAACCTTGTCGTAGCTCCAAAACTTGGAGCGGGTACGGTCATGTCTAATGTATTGCTTGCGTAAGCAACTTCCAAGGCACCTCCGGGATCAGAATCAACTGTTCCGCTTTGATAGGTGATAGAGCCACCACTTGGGTGAGAGACAGAAACTTGAATAAGCTCTGGCGGGCCAACTCCTGAATTACAGGTCGGGCCGTTCGTGTTTGTCACCTCCATCCAGATGGTGTCGCTTGCGCAAGCACTCAGTATAGAAGGTGTTTCGATTTTGATTTGCCCACTCGGCGACAATTGCGCCAATACTGCTGTCCCTGAGAACAGGAGCAGAGTGAGAATTTTGAGTTTAAGTAGATAATTTTTCATGTAATGTATTTAGAATTCAATGAAGTATAAAGCAAGGGCAAAAGGCATACCACGATACAACGAACTCTCACATTAGAATCATATACAATTTATACAATATGTATTAAAGGCTATTAGTCAGCTATTTGATTCTTTTAGCAAAAAACACATTAGGTTTTATTAATTATGTATTCTAGTTGATTCGGCATTCATTTAAGCACTATTTCTTCTGTATCCATAAAAAAAAGTGCCCCCCACAATGTGGGAGGCACTTAAGAATTAAACTATTTAAGCTTAGTCTATCTTCTGTACTTTAAAGGTTGCTGTCTCTCCAAGATTTCCAATGACCTGCACATTGTACATTCCGTTGGCTAAGTTTTCGAGATTCACAAATAGTGTAGCATAATCATCCTGAAGAATTGTTTCTTCATTCAGAAGTATTCTACCATTTAGGTCAATCACTCGAATCTCAAATTTCTTTGAAGCATTTGATGTGATTTGGACTTGGACTCTATCAGTAGTAGGATTCGGGAATACGTTAATATCCACTTGATCACAATCTACTTGAGCAAGTTTGTTCTGACTCGATGATGTTGAACCATCTAAATCTTCAGACTCTATTTGATAGATATGCTTTCCAGATGTTACATTGACATCAGTATAGGTGTAGTCTGATCCTGCCCCCGAGAGACCAAGTGATTTCAATTGAGCAATTCGTTCGAATCTTTCTGCACCTTGACGCTTGCGCATCACATTATAGAACTGCACATTTTCCTCTTCACTAACTGTCCAACTCAATTCGACATTACAAGCTTTTGTCTGTAATTCAAAAGAGCTGAATACAACCGGCAGTGGCATATAAGAAGTAATCCCTGCGTCCACATTAGGTGTATGACCACCAGGAGTAATGCTAAATGGTGCAGTAACTCCACTTATTGGATCAGCATCACTATCATCATCTCCGTTTCCGGCACCTTGAAGTGTAAGCGTTGAACCAGCAGGTGGAATGAAGGTAATTGTATACCCACCACCTGGAGGAAGATCAGTGAAGATGTAGTTTCCGTCTCCATCAGTGAATGTTGTACCAACAACATTACCAAGAGAATCTTTCAAGATAACTTGAACACCAGGAATTCCATTTTCACCAGGATCTTGAATACCATCTCCGTCAGCGTCAAACCATACGTTGTCTCCAACGCTACCAGGAATAATTGGTACAAGTCCAGCATCCACTGTTGAATTGATATCACCAGGATTCAATGTGATTCCTGAAGCAGTTCCTGTTGCAGGATCTGCATCGCTATCATCACCATCATCTGCTCCAGCATTTTGCGTAGTAAATCCGTATCCACTTGGAATATCACTAAAGGTGACATCATAAGTTCCAGGATCTAAGTTCGGGAACCAGTAGTTTCCGTTCGCATCTGTAACAGTTGTTGATACTGGATCAGCATCATCACCATTTCCAGGTATTCCATCAGGTCCTACACCAGGACGGTACAATGAAACAGTAACTCCAGGAACACCAGGCTCACCTGGATCTTGGATTCCATCTCCATTTGTATCAACCCACACTCTATCTCCAAGAGAAGCTTGTGTTGTTGTAAGTCCAGCATCAAGATCAGTAATGTGTGTATTACCACTCAATACTACTTCCTGAGTTTGTCCGTTCGCATCGATATCACTATTGTTAGCAGCTGTGCCACCATTAGCTATACCATTTGGATCTGTTACATCATATCCAGGTGGGCTTACCACTTGAACGCTGTAAGTACCATCAGGTAAATTATCGAAGAGATAGTTTCCATTCTCATCTGTTTGAACACTTGCAATGATATTGCCATTTGCATCCAAAAGATTAACGGTAACGTTCGGTATTGGAACTTCACCAGGATCTTGTACTCCATCTCCATCAGCATCAAGCCAAACGAAATCTCCTATACTATTCGTAGCCGTAGGATTATATATTCCAGCATCCACGGTGAGATTATCTTCACCTTGAGCTAAAGGAATCATTGGAGAAAGACCAGTGATAGGATCTGCATCACTATCTAAAGCGTCATCACTACCTTGATCATTATTACCAGCAGTAAGGTCATATCCAGCTGGGAAAGTGCTTTGGTCAAAACCAACTTGGTAGTTACCAGCATCTAGTCCAGTGAAGATATAGTTTCCTTGAGCATCAGTCATCGTTGTCGCATATGGAGTTAATGATTCTGCAAGAGAAATCACACCATCACCATCGGCGTCATAATAAAGATTAACTGTTACACCTGGTACACCTTGCTCACCTGGATCTTGAATACCATCATTGTTGGCATCAACCCATACAAGATTACCTAGACTTCCTTGACCGTTGTCTGTAGAAGGTGTAATACCAGCGTCCACATCAGTGATGTCTTGACCAGCACCTAGAGTAATTGTACTAGTAACTCCTGTTACAGGATCTGCATCACTTCCAGTTGCACCAGTTCCGTTCCCTTCTGGGCTGAAGCTATAATTCGGAGGAAGATTGCTGAAGGCTACTGTATAGTCGCCAGCAGGCAAATCAGTGAATAGGTAATTACCATTGATATCTGTTTGAACAACATAAGGTTCTCCAGTTGCAGGATTCATAACAGGGTTTCCGTTATTGTCAAGTAGACTAACAGTTACTCCTGGCACACCTTGCTCACCTGGATCTTGTATTCCATCTCCGTTTGTATCTAACCATACGAGGTCTCCTATACTTCCAAGATTTGGATCGTTGTTATAAATTCCCATATCTACACCAGGATAATGTTGTCCTGCCAATAGATTATAAACGTCAGAAGTTTGTGTTCCACCAACATTTGAGAAATCATTATCTGCATAGTTGTCACTTCCAACATCAGTACCTGTTACAGTATATCCTGCTGGAGGAGTTGCCGTTACATAATAATCATCTGGAGCAAGACCGTTGAATAGGTAGTTTCCGTTAGCATCTGTTTCTACAGTGTCAACAGCAACATCATCAGCAGTCCCAGCGATACCATCAGGTCCAAGATTCCAAAGAATCATTTGAACACCAGGTACACCAGGCTCACCTGGATCTTGTATTCCATCTTGATTTAGATCGTTCCAAACCAAATCACCAATACTAGCTCCTGTATCAGGAATTAGTCCAGCATCAACACCTGTGTACTGAGTTCCAGGTGCACTGATTACAATAGGACCAGTAAGTCCAGTGTTAGGATCAGCATCTGAATCTGTTGTGCTATTACCTGGAGTAGTTCCTGAACTTGTTGTAAAGTCAGTTCCTGGTAATGGGCTAAATCCAACAGAGTATGTTCCGTTTGGTAAGTCATTGAAGAGGTAGTTTCCGTTAGCATCAGTTGTTGTAACTGCTACTACGTTTCCAGCACCATCATATAATGTTACTGTTACACCTGCTACTGGACTTTCGTTCGCATCTTGAACTCCATCCATATCAGCATCAAACCAAACTTGGTCACCAATGCTACTAAGAAGTGGAGGTTGTGTTGGGAAAATTCCAGCATCAACATCTGTTTCATTTTCACCAGGAGTAATTGTTACAGTAGAAGTCATCCCACTTAAAGGATTAACATCACTGTTTAGTGGATCATTATCATCCGTTCCTGTTGAAGAAGTAAATTCATAATTCGGAGGTAAAGTAAATCCTACTGTATAATCTCCTGTTGGGATATTATCAAATAGATATTCACCATAAGCATCTGTAGTTGTAACACCTACTATGTTTCCATCGGAATCATATAATGTTACCGTTACACCGGCAACTGGCGCTTCACCTGGGTCTTGAACACCATCCATATCAGCATCAAGCCAAACGAAGTTTCCAAGACTCTGAGTACAACATTCTAGACTTCTTGGGACATATCCGGTTCCTCGAGAAACTTGACCTAAGCTAGAACATGTCAATGACTTAGCAGCACATGCTAGTGTTACTTCATCATAGAAAGCTACGGAGTGTGCAATTGCTGCACATTCTATTGTCAATTGATTACAGACATCATTGAATTTAGGCGTCATGTCATACGTCAAGATCATCATAATGCTATCACCGACAGCAACACCAGCGGGAACATCAAATGTTAGAACTGGACGTCCTTCTGGAGTCATAGTCATTACGGGAGCAGTCCAAGGAGCCGCCACTGTAAAGTTCCCAATTGTAAATGACGTTGTGTCATTTGCAATGGTCATTTCCATCTTGTTGGTTCCATTTGTTGTGATACCGTCATTGTTTTTAACCCAAATGCTATCTTGGATTACATTCACTTGACCAGAGTCAGAACAAATTGGTATCGGAGCACCACTTACACTTTCACAAGAGAACACATTTGCAGCATTCGTTGTTCCAGTATAAATGAAATTAACTATACCCGACGTTTGAGCAACTGTACCACAGTAATTCTCACCAGTCACATTATACAGAACCTCGTCTACGTTAGCTGCAGGACAAGCTGTAAAGTCGATATCGAATTTAACTCTAAATGCATTTACTTTCACCGGCTGAGTCCAACCAACCATTGCCGCAATTTCATCAGCACCTGACAAGCCTGAAGCCGTAGCCAAGTCTGCATCTGCACTCACATCAATAGTAAGAGAATCTGTCCCTGTCAAGGTAACACCAGAAGCTGCAACATATGAACTTATTGGATGCGCAATTGCTGCTGAATTCGCAACATAAACTGCATTTGGTGGTAATTTAAATCCAGCCAAAATGTTTGTCAAGTTTGGATTTTTCACATTCCGAACTTCAATTTCAACTGTTTTTATATCACACAAATTTGCAATTTCAATATTGCTTTCAATTGGCAATGACATCATAGCAGGATCCACTGAATTGAAAGAAATATACGCACTATCTAATGTAGGGCTAGAATAGTCAGGTTGTTGTGGAGTTGGATAGTTACATCCAAAGTTTGAGAATATTTTAATACTATCAGAACAAGAAGTTGTGCTGAATGTGATTCGTAGAACTCTACGTCCACCAGCAGCCATTCCACCTAATTCTGCATAAAAATCGCTTGTATTATAAATATTCTTATCATTTCCAGTCAAAGGATTTGCTGGTGTTTCACCAGGAGCATCCTCAATGTCTGCTACGGTAACATTTGCATTGCTTTCGACGGCAACAAAAACATTATCACCAGCATAAATCGTATTGTTGGAAACAAGAACATCCATATAAGAATATCCGTTTGCGCCTCCATCTTCTACTTGAACAGGTCCTCCTAATGGAGTCACTGTGATTGCAGGACTAGATTCAGTAATATTAAAAGTATCTATGATTACAGTTGAATTTCCGAACTCATCTCTTACATAGTAAGTAACAGGTACTTTGTATGATTCAGTTATGAAATTATCAGAACCGACATTTGATACTGGGTAGCAAACACTCCAAACAGTTGTTCCACCATCTGCATCATTAAAACGTGGGAAATCAGTATAAGCTGTTCCACTGTTCGCTTGATTGTTTGTAAATAGTATATGTCCAGAAATTCCACCACCAATCGTTGGACCAGCAGCTTGAATTGCGTTTGCAGTTCCAATAGCAGTTCCACCAAATGTTGGTTGAGCTGTCAAGTGATATTCTGCAGGTAAATCAACAGTAAAACTATCGAGCATAAAAGGTACTCGAACTTCAGCTGGGAAAAAATCTCCTACTGGTGAAGCGTAATCTATTTCATTACAGATAGTCAATCCACAAGCAGCACTATAAGTCTTTCCAGCATTTTTTACTTCCAACTCTTTGGTCGCAGGTGTAGCCGTTGCTTGTGCAATGCCACAACCAGACATTAGAGTTCCTGCAGGTGGAGAAGAAGCACGATTACCAAGTCTCAGCATAGTTCCACGCTCCAAAAGCCCAGAAACATTGTCATGAGGGTACTCAGGATTCACTCTCCATTTGGTTTCAATGACCCACTGATATTTCGCATATCCTGGATTGAAGCTTGGTATATTAGCGTCTACAAGAGCTCTTTCAAGATGAAGATTATAATATTCTGAAACACGATCATGCGCCTCATTTTGCATTACGAAATAGACATTAGAATTCGGCGAATAGTATCGCATATCCTCATAAGGACAGCTACCAGGGTCTAGTGTTGATGAATTATAAAAACAATAGTGATCACCTAGCCCAACGGTTGGTATACTATTCGAATTGGAAGCAGCGGTGTACGCTGAATAGTCAACTATATTATCACCGGTAAGCATATTTGTTCTGTATGTTGTTCCTACAAATTGATTCCATGATCTAAAGTGATCTGCTTCAATTGGAACATCACAAATCAATGTATTAGTCGTTGTATCATAAATTTTCAAACGGCTAATTCCAGGAATGAACTGATAAGCAGCTTCATCCAAATCAAACATTGAAGTTTCTGGATCCTTATTATAGCTGAATGAAAAATAGTTGTTGATATCGCTTATACTTGCATTTAAAGTTCCAGTGTTTTCCATTACTGGATAATCACCACTTAATTGCGCTGTACGTCTAAAGGTTAGCGTATCACCTTCAAAGAATTTTGTTGCACCGGCACCTGATGGTGTTACTCCAGCGGTCAAATCTTCAGAAGCAAATCCATGCGGACTTTCTCTATAGATACTATCAACGACTACATAGCATGGTTTTACACCACATCCTTCATTGATATTATAACCAAATGACTTATTACAAGCCAAGTCCAAGGCACAAGGAGGTGCAGTATTTGGAGCTGGACATGGATTGGTATTCAACGTAAATAACAACTGCCAACTATTAGAATTCTCTTGAGTCTGAAAACTATCACAAGAAATATGCATGACTTGATAAGTCAAGGCATCTTGTGTGTTGTCAAAAAGCAATGCTAATTCTGCAGCACTCAAAGTGTATTCCAAGGCCGAATCAACATCAGTTGTTTGACTGTAAGTTGTTGTATCCAATGAACCTGTTCCTACTTGTATAAATGAAGAAAGGGGAATGTTAGCACCCATGAACGTAATTGGTTCATGAACTTGCATATCCTTACTGTAATTAATACGCAAAACAGCAACAGCATTCGTAGTATTCACATTCACTTCTTGATAGTTGAAGGTGTACGAGGCCTCTTTTGTGATTTTTTGAGAACCAGTCATCAATCCATAATTTGGAAGAGGAGACACCTGCGTTATCGGAGAAGTTTGTTTTAGACCAAACTCATAAAGAGGTGTTGAGGACGAGCCGTTTAGTTTACCACAATAATCTGTAAAACTAGATGTCGCTGTTATGTTGTTATATAAATCTGGTCCACATGAAGCATCACAATCTAATGTATAAGTAAATGTGACATCGATAGAATCGCCAGGATTTAAATCGTCATAATAACCATCACCATCTAAATCTTCCAGACCAGAACCGGCAGCATCAGGATCAGTGGTCAATAAGTCTTTTATATTCCATGCTAGTGTACTAACATTTGCAGGAGTAGCAGGCGAAGTTGTTACAATCGTAGAACCAGCTAAAGTCAAATTGTCGATGACTAATTTGCCCTCAAGGCTCAAACCTAATGTAACATCATAAGCAACGCCGACTGCAGGATCAGTTGCACTTCCCACGCCCGTATTTTTAAACGTAAAGCTTCCCGCTTTATCTGTACAGCCATCCCAGGCTTCTACAGTTCCATTTTGGGCAGAAATTATTGGAGTGCCGGCAGATATTCTAATAGTCTTTAAAAGAGTATCAGTAATGGAGCAAGAATTTCCTGCACCTGCACAATTCGTTGTTACCCATTGTTTTTGTAACATATCTGGGACACAAGTAGTTGGCGCTTTGACATAAGTAGAATAAAAGAAAAGTCTTTCACCTGGATCAAGTGATGCATTTTCAGCATCTAGATCTGTCCCTTCAATTGTGAAAGAATAGTATCTATATCCATTACCCAAGTCTTGCGTTTGATAATCAGGCCATTGAGCAGCTGGTCTGCTCACTGGAGATCCAACAGAAGTTGGCAGTGATCGATTCATATACATATGATCTCCACCACTGTATTGTGGAGTCAAAGAATCATGAATTATTTGATGATAAGTAATGGAAGTAATTCTTCCTAAACCAGTATTGTATACATAGGAAGGTTTGTTGTTTCCTTCACTTGCCAGAGAAGAGCCAAAACCATTAGTAGCATTTGCGTAAGATTGCGAACCATGCGTATAGGTCAATTCACCTACAGCAGTATTCATCTTTGCACTTGTCCACGATTCCGTTGGCGTCGAAAATCCAGATGGATAGGTCGCCGTAAAATCTAGGCTTGGTAATTCCGGTAATGTAACCACATCACAAGTTGTGTTAAGCACAAACCAAACTTTGGTCGTAGCACCAAAACTTGGGGCGGGCACATCAATAGTTAAAATATCACTCGCATAGGATACCTCTGTGGCACCTGCTGGCAGTGAGCCAAGCGACATGGCTTGGTACAAAACTTGACCGCCCGTAGGGTGTTCCACAGTCAACTGCACATTTTGTACAGGACCAGAACCACTATTACAATAGGGTCCGTTTTTGTTCGTAAGCTCTACCCAGACTGTGTCCGAGGCACAAGCACTCAACACCGAAGGTGTGTATACTTGAACCCGCCCACTTGGGGAAAGCTGTGCTATTCCCAAAAATGGGATAAGCATCAAAATAAGTAAGTTAATCGTTCTTTTCATTTGCATAAAATTTTAGGTTGTAATAAGCATATGACAAGACCAATATTTATGCCAAGGCACTAGTAATTAGGCAGTTAGATAATTAAATTAAAAAATGTAATATATGTAAGTAGCCCTAAACCCTCGCAAATTCGAGCTTTGTCATATTTTAGAATGTGACAATTAGTGGACACATTTAAAAAAAAAATTATGTATAATAAAGCTATTGGTGGGGTAACTAGGCAATAATGGTATCTACTGATTACAAGCGAATAAAAGAAGTTTTTGAAACATCTTTCCTTCATGGATTGGCGTGAATGCTCTTCAACTTATTTCAAGCTTCTTTGAGGCGGTTCCATGCTATTTTTTGGCCATTTTCTGATTTCTTTTAGCTTTTGGACACCCATAAAGTCATGAAAAATTCGAAATCCCTTAAATGAAGTTTGCTTGTTGGCGACGAAAGTTCGTACCGAGCACTCAGTTTTTACAATTATTTTGAAGCTTCCTTCGTCGTCCAATTTACCTAGTGAGTAAAACAAGCACATAATATGAAAATGTGCTAAATCGCTCAACAATATATCATGCTTTATCCGTTAAATAAAGCGTTCGATTTTAGAAAATTTGAATCTTTCCAAAATCTAAATCCGCAAAATGAAAATTATTATAGGAGCTTAATTGCCTAATATTTTGGCATCAACGAAGAAGGTAGAGTTTACCTCTATTTCATGATCCTGAACGATGGCTTCATCAGTTACAGTATATACTCTTAAACTGAATTTGTCCTTTTTCAGAAACTCCATCAAATTAACGTCGTCAGTATCAAGTTCAAGTTCGTCGTCTACAGCAGCAGAAATATTCAACGCGGTAGCAATCTCCGTTTCATTTAAACCATCGGCATCAATGAAAACGCGCACTTCATCAAGAAAACTAAAGTCTCCATTTGTTGGACTTTTTAAAACCAAATTCATGCTCGTCAATTTGACTTCTTCGATTAAATCTTTATTGGTGTTATTGGAGCTGAATGTTGATTCTGAGTTCGATTGAATGTCTGGAGTGAAAAGGTCGATGGGCAAGGAAACCACTGTATTCGATGGAATGGTGACTTGCGTCGTATAATCCATATTAAATTGTGTCAGCTCATCTATCTTATTACAAGAAAATGCACACACTATCAAAAAGCTTAAAACTAAATACTTCATATGTGCTGCAAGGTACATAAGTAGCATGTTTTCTATGAAAATAGAACATCAGCATATTGTAAAAATTGCAATCTAGACAAGGTCTTCTGAGCTTGGGAATGTGCGACGCGGTGCCAGGAGGCACGCAGCAACTTGGGCTTCCCCGCCTCCGATGGATACCCCCCTTCAGGAGTGCATGCTTCTCGCCCAAACAAAAAAATCACCCAAAAAGGGTGATTTTTTTTGCTCCTCCACTTGGACTTCCCGAAGTGATCTCGGGATAAACTAAATCAACGACCTATTGATTAATCCCGCATATGCGGGACTCTAACCATAAAAGACAATTTCCCATTAGGGACAAAACTCTTATCTATCAATTTTTCAATAAGCCTCCGACTTTTCTGCCTTTTAATGTACCGTTCTACTTGAGTTGCATAAGATTTGTCTGGACATTCAAACAATGCCATTAAAATCCATGGTCTATGTTTAGACGTAAAAGTCGATTTTAGTTCTTGAGAATTATGTTCGATTAAACGTTTTCGATAGTCCATCGTAATCCCAAGGTAATAAATGCTGGAACTTTCTGAATACAAAATATATAAGTAATGCACTCCATAAATTTACTGCATTGAAACAGAGAATGTAAGAAGTCTAAAAATGGATTTGTTTGTTCTCCCCCAAAAGCTGGCCGAGCGAATAAAAAGGCCCCGCTCTTGCGGTCCCATTCATAAGGGATTCACTTGGGGTTCCCTGCCTCCGAGGGATCCCCCCCTTCAGGAGTGCATGCTTCTCGCCCAAACAAAAAAATCACCCAAAAAGGGTGATTTTTATTGCTCCTCCACTTGGACTTCCCGAAGTGATCTCGGGATAAACTAAATCAAGGACCTATTGATTAATCCCGCACATGCGGGACTCTAACCGTAGAAGACAATTTCCCAATAGGGGCAAAACTCTTATCTATCAATTTTTCAATAAGCCTCCGACTCCGCCAATCCAAAAAAAAATCACCCAAAAAGGGTGATTTTTTTTTGCTCCCCCTATTAGTCGTTTATCGAACCAATTCAAAGAAGATTTAGCACTTCTCTTTGAGTTAAAGCCTCATATAGCTCAAATACCAGATAATCGAATAATAGCATAATTTCTCAAAGATGGACTCAAGAGGACTTTAGCATCCTCTCTAATACTCAAACCTTAAAAAATGGAAAAAGAACACCACCAAATAACTACTTCAGAGCTGAGAGATACACTCAAACAAATTGTATCTGACGAGCTTAGCAAACTGCCAGAGTTACTTGAGAAAATGAATGAGGACCAAAGAATAAGCTTTGTACTAAAAGTTATGCCGTATGTATTCCCAAAGGTCAATAATGTGCATATTCTTCAAGGAGAAGCGGACGAATATGAAATCAAACCTTTTACTTGTCATTAATCTTCCCTAATTATTTAGGTTTCATTATGCCGAATAATCCAAGCTATCCTGTTCTCTTAGACAAATGTCTTCAGTTAGATATTGGTACTTTGAGCAGGTCCAATTTTATACAACATAATTATATAAAGACAGGAAGCGTTAAATGGTCCAATAATGAAGCCTCAAATAGTATTGCGTTTCAGGTAAATTGTAGGAATAATCCTTTTATTATCCTATTGTATAGCAGTAATGACAGAAATCATAACTACAAGATAGAATTAACGAGTATTCCATCAAACCTAGACAAAGGAAATATCTGGTATTTCATTTGCCCTATTGCCAAAAGGAAATGTCGAAAGCTCTACTTAGTTAATGGGGTATTCTGTCATAGAGAGGCTTATAAAAACTGTATGTATTCAAGCCAGACCAAAGCCAAAACAACGCGATCTGGGATTTATAAAATATTGGACGACTTCAACAAAGCGAGTGAATTAATTGAAAAAGCAGAAAAGAAATATTTTAAAGAGACCTATGCAGGCAGTATGACGAAAAAAGCAAAAGCCATTTACAAAGCCTTTGATAAATTGAATTTAGATCCTTATTATTAGCTGTATGAATTTGAAATCTATTTCTTATTCAGATTTAAATAAGTTCTTTTTCCTAATGTATCGATTAATGGAAAATTATATTTTGACTTTTTAGATTTTTTGATATCCCCTAACAATTTTAGGGTTTCATCAAACTTAGAAATTTGTTGGAGGTCTTTACAACTAGCTTTTGTCTGTCTGACTATTTGCTCAACATTCTTAACTGTACTTCCCATATATCGAAATTAAATAAACTTTTTGGTGTGAAAAAACATTTCACTGTTCATTCTACTTATGTATTGACAAATTAAATCATTGTATTCCCGAATTAGTTTTGTTAATGGCTTATCGCTAGAATAGTCTTCGATTTTAAGCCTCAAAATATGTGTTAGTGCTGATATTCCTATTGAGCGACCGTGCGAATGCCAAATTTTATTATCTCCCAAATCGCGAGCTATTTCCGTTGCTCTATCTTCCCTTTCTTCTTTAGTTACCACAAGGCCTGATGAACTATGGTTAACCCAAGTTTTAAATTTGTACTTAACTAACCATTCCTTTAAAAGAGCAATAGTCAAATCTCTTGCTTGTTCATGCCTTCTTAACATGGCTAAATCTTGCTCTCTTAACATAATTAATTCCGCTTGAGAAATTGTTCCGTCTAACGATTTCTTTATTAACTCTTCAACTTTATCTAAATATCCTAGTGCAGGCACCCAATTTTTCCCATTATAAACTTGAGGGTCTATTGGTCCAAGCGAAGAGGAATAATCCATGTATATTTTATCACCAGAAAGACAAAATATAGTACCTGCAGAGTATGCAGAATCAGGAACAATAAAATTTACAGTTTCATAATGATGACGAGTAATTTTTACTAACCTTTCTACGGTTTCTGCACTTCCACCTGGGGAGTTTAGCATAATAAATAAGGTTTCTTTGGAATCTGCCTCGCTCTTCAATTCCTCAATTAAGTCTCTAAATGGCTTATCCAATGAGTCTGCAATTGGACCGTAATAAAATAAAAAATCTGCATCAAAATGCGCTTCAAGCGCATTTAATCTCTTGTTAAGGATTTCGTTTATAGTAGAGTTGAAAATTGGTTTCATTTATTAGATATTTAAGTGGAGTTCAAACTTCAAATAGGGTCATTTTTTTGCTTTGTAAATGTAAGGTTTAACTTTAAACTCTTTAAGGGGTATATTATTAAAGTTGAATTGAATCCTTCGGTAAATTTAAACAATACTTTTCTTTATAGTTCTTAGATTTGAGATAGAAGAATTATACAATGCCCCTATTCCAAAAATCAGTTCTCAATAAGTATATCAAGGATATAAATCAAGAAGCTCTTGAGGAGGCGTGGAAGGGCTTTAAAAAGCATTTTCATGACCCTAAGGTCCAAGAGAATATAAGAAGCCACAATGAGGAGCAATATCAAGCTAAGTTCCTCATAGATCTCTTTGTGAACATTCTAGGCTACACGCTTAATCCTGATCCTGACTTCAATCTAATTACAGAGCAAAAAAACGAGAAGGACTCAAAGAAAGCAGATGGAGCTATACTACAAGATGAGAACGTAATTGGGGTAATTGAACTAAAAGGAACAAATACAAGGGACCTTAATAAGATAAAAGACCAAGCCTTTAGTTATAAAAATAACCAAGCCTCTTGTGCTTACGTGGTGACCTCCAATTTTGAAAAACTTCGCTTTTATATTAACGATGCCATAGAATTTGAAGAGTTCAATCTCTTTAGCTTATCCAAAGAACGCTTTGCGGTCCTATGGCTCTGTTTGGCTAAAAAGAACGTTTTTAAGGCAATTCCTAAAAAGATTAAGGAACAATCACTAACTCAAGAAGAGGCGATTACCAAGCAATTATATAAGGATTACGCCCAATTTAGGAATGAAGTATTTGACGATATCCAAAAGAGAAACCCAAGCTATGACAAGCTCACATTATTCAATAAAACTCAAAAACTTTTAGACCGATTACTCTTTATATTTTTTGCTGAGGACAAAGGCTTACTACCAGCCAATGCAATTAGGACAATTTGCACTGAATGGCAGGAATTGAATGAACGATTTGGTAAGGAAGAGAGTTTATATGAACGATTCAAAGTCCATTTCAACTACCTCAACACTGGATTTAAAAGTAAGCAATATGAAATCTTTGCATACAATGGAGGCTTGTTTAGAGAAGATGAAGTTTTGAATGAAATCCAGATAGACGACAAGCTATTACACAAGCATACCGTCAAGCTGAGCGATTATGATTTTGATAGTGAAGTCAGTGTAAATATACTTGGCCACATTTTTGAACACTCACTCAATGACATAGAGCAAATACAGAATGATCTTCTTGGAATCAAGATCAAAAAAAATAGAACTAAACGCAGAAGAGACGGCGTATTTTATACACCAAAATATATCACAAAGTACATAGTAGAAAATACACTTGGAAAGCTTTGTAAAGAAAAAAAAGAAGAACTCAAACTTTTAGAAGAAGATTATAAAAAAGGAAGAAAGGGGCGAAAAACAACAACTATCAGCAAACTCACTAAAAATCTCACGAATTATAGAAATTGGCTTCTTCAACTTACAATATGCGATCCCGCTTGCGGAAGTGGAGCCTTCTTAAATCAAGCATTAGACTTTCTAATCGACGAACATAATTACTTAGATGAACTCAGAGAAAATCTTCTAGGCGGGAGTATCATATATCCAAATGTTGAAAATATCATTTTAGAAAATAACCTTTATGGAGTAGACATAAATGATGAAGGCGTTGAGATAGCCAAACTCTCGCTGTGGTTAAGAACTGCCAAGGAAGGCCGAAGACTCACGAGTTTGAATAATAATATTAAATGTGGGAACTCTCTCATCGCTGATAAGGACGTAGCTGGGAACAAAGTCTTTCATTGGGAGCGTGAATTTCCTGAAGTTTTTGAGAAAGGTGGCTTCGACGTTGTCATTGGCAACCCTCCATATAACTATCGAAATTCTGGCAATAAGACGGAAAAAAAATACTTCAATGATATCTACAAAAGTGCTGAGGGTAATTTTGAACTGTATAAATTTTTCGTTGAAAAAGGTATTAATCTTCTGGGCAAATCCGGAGTATTTTCATTCATAACTTCATCTTCTTTTCTTATCCAGAAAAGTTTCACAAAATTACGAAAGTTAATTCTCGACGAAACAAAAATTGTTGAATTAATCCCATTAGGACCAGGCGTCTTTGAGGATGCAACAGTTGATACTGCCATATGTGTTTTGTCCAAAAATAGAAACACCTCCAATTATGTGTCAATTAAAATTCCCACCAACCCATTAGAGTTGGATACGGCAGAGAAGAACGAGATAAATACTGATAGATACCGAAAGAACAAAGGCTATGTTTTTGATTGTCAACTCACTGAAGACATGTTTATTCTTCTTGACAAAGTTCTTTCTAATTCTGAAAGACTAGAAGAACTATTTGATATTGGAGTTGGCATTAACACTGGTTACATCAGAGACAAGTTAGTATCAATCAAGAAATTAGACGAACGCTATCACCCAATGGTTACTGGTTCAGGCATATCGCGCTATGGCCTCTGCAGGTCAGACGAATGGATAATGTATGATAAAGAATATGTTACAAGTCAGGGTAAATTGGGTAGAACATTACCTGACAAAGAGTATTTCGACAATGACAAACTGCTTATTGTTCGCACTCGGAATTTATCCATGCCTATTAGAATTGTTGCAACTTTTGATGGTGACAAAAAATATAACCTAAATAGATTAAGTAATATCATATCTAAAAACAATAATTCATTATTTGGCCTCTTAGGCTTTCTCAACTCCTCATTTTACAACTGGTTGTTCTCAACTAAATATCTAGATTATGAAATAAAACCTGTCTACTTACGAGAATGTCCGATCGTAGCTTCAGGATTGAAATCATTAGAACTTCCAGTTCGAAAAGTTTATGATTTGACAATTAGATTCGAAACTGTCCGCAACACATTCTCGACCTACCTCAAGGAATCTCTAGCTGTTAAAAAACTCAATAAAAAATTACGATTTTGGAATGAATTACAATTTGCCGGCTTTCTGAACGAGCTCAATAAAGTGCTGAAGAAGGATGGGAGGGAAAAACTTGTAAAACAGCAAGAGCTTGAATGGATGGAAGTTTTTCAAGCTGAAAAAGCGAAAGCGTTAGAAATAAAATCTCAAATAGACCAAACAGATAAAGAAATAGATCAAATGGTATATGAGCTCTATGAGCTTACACCTGAGGAGATTGAGATAGTGGAGGGAGGGTAGCATTTGATGCTACTTTATTCTTTCCTTATTATCTTGCATGTATAAATGGGGAATGGAACACTAACAAACGCGCCTTTAAAGGAGGTCCTATTCGAAATCCATTGGGAGGTGGAAGAATTACCAGACCAAAAAATTAGAGTGGATAATGGCTTCGAAAATGCTGTTTCTAAATTTACCCAATCCTGCAGCAATAATGACTTCAAAGAATGTTTGGTACTCAAACCTGAACTGATTCCCTCATCTGCGTTTATTCACAGAGTTACACATAGATTTTTTAAAGTCAAAAATGAGCATCCTCTTTACCAAATGGGACCAGGGGTTTTCACTGTAAATGATAATAACAAAAATTACCAGTGGAGTGATTTTAGTAAAATGATTCTTTCTGGCTTGAGTTGTTTGAAGGATAGTTATGATAAAGTGTTGGTTCTGTCACAGGTGCAATTGCGTTATATTGATAGAGTGTCGCCCACGGTTTTGGGAGATAGCGATAAATTTGAGTTCTTAAAAAATCATTTAAAAATCAAAGCCGAAAGCTATGATTTCGTTGAGGGAGAATTAGAGGAGATTAGTTTTGGCAAGAGTTTTAGAATTAATGAAGATATTCATCTTAACTTAACCATCTCTACAGGTATTGACAGATTGACCAAAGAGGATATTATTGAATGGCATACATTTGTAACGAATGACTCTCGTGTAGCCCTAGATGATATCGAAAAATGGATTGAACGGGCTCATACTTTATGTTCAGATACTTTTAAAAAAATGATAAGCAGCGAATTACATGAATACTTCAACAACTAACAATTTACTATCTCAGAATTATTATAATTCAAGCTCGTCTGCCTATGTTGCATATAATGCAACATATCGACAAGAACCTCTTGCAAATCGTCGAGCTAAAGAAACCATAATTTCGTTTAAACTTTTAAATGAAAATTGGGATAGCTATGGCGCATCTGCGCCTTCTGAAATTGCAATTAAGAAAGCCCTTTCATTCATCAAAAGATTGTCACAGTTTAATACAGAAGTATTTTTCGTTGCTCCCACTCCCAATGGTGATATTTTAGTTGAGGTTAAACAAGGAAATGCAAATTTGGAATTTGAATTTATGGCTGAAGGGGATGATACAATATGTGCCTCAGAAAATGGAGAGTATAAATCCGAAGAAAAATTGAATACCACTACCTTTACTTCATATCTAAAATGGTTAATTTGTCCAGATGGGAACTGTCCACCAAATCTCTGATGAGGATAATGTATTAAGAAGAGTTCCCATAAATCCAAGCTATATAAAGCCAGACGGAACATTTTCAAGTCTAACCTACCGTAAAAGGAAGGGAGAAGATGGTATATCCGTTGATTTAGAGCATTTGACTACGCATTCTATAAGTATAAATAATCCTACCCTTTTTAAATTAATACGTATTAATGTTGGTGTCATTAGAAAAACTATAAATGATGGTTTAAATGTTGTTCATGATCCCATTGAAGGCAATATAGCGCATTCATTGATAGTTGGAGAGGTAAATAGGAAAAAGCAAAAATTACTTGTGGAGCATTCAGAAAAAGTTTCCAATTAATAGGGTGACACTCAAGAAACTTATATGAGAGGAGTTTGAGAAAGTAGCCAGTACAATTCTTACCGCTTGGTAAGAATTGATTAAAACCTTACCTTTGAGTAAGATTTGATGGAACAAGAAAAAACCGCTCTTAAAAACTTTATTTTTTTGAATGATTCACAGGACGAAAAAATGTGGAGCTATTTTGGTAAACAAAAAGAAATTCAAGAGTACCTAAAAACTAAGAGAACTAAAGCAAAGAATAGTGCGATTACTTATCGGTTATTAAACCATTGGGAGGATTTAGGATTAATTGATAGCGACAGAGTTGATGGTAAAGGTTGGAGGAAATTCAGCATACTTGATATTGTATGGATGGAAATCCTTCAAACATTAAGGAGTTTTGGTTTTCCCAATAAGAAAATACTAATTGCCAGAGAGCATATTTTAAGAGGCAGCGAAACTGATCTTATTAGCGATTCCATGCACCTTAGTTATTACACGGCACTAGTATTATTCCAAAAGCAAGCAGTTTTTGCCTTAGTTTTTGATAATGGTCAAATTGAGTTTGCTACGGTCCAAGAAGCTGCTAATTCATTCAGCATTGGAAGTATAGGCAATCATATTAGGATTAACTTAAATGAGCTAATTCAAAAATTCTATAAGAAGGATATTAAACCAACCGATTCAGGATTATGGCTACTTTCAGAAGAAGAAATAGAAATAATTATGCAAATAAGACGAGGAGGCAAAAAGAACATAAACCTTAAAGTGCATAATAGAAAAGTTGAGCAAATAGATTCTGAAGAAATTTTTGGAAAGGACATTAATATTAATGAGCTAATACAATCAGAAACTAGCCATACTATCCATATAAAAAAGAACAAGGGTAAAATTGTCAAGGCAACTAAAACCACGAGTAAAAAATACAAAGACTAATGACTTGGTCTTATTCCAAATATGATGAACGCTCTCGAATGACTTCAGACCATTTATCCATTTGTATATCAAATGCTATCCATAGAGAAATGCAATCAAATTTTAAACCAAAAAGAAAAGAAGTATAACGAAGAAAAAATAAAGGCCATAAGAGATTTTCTCTATCAAATGGCCGAATTAGATTATTTATTCAACAAAACGGAATATGCCAAATGCAATAATATACACAAGGGTAAGCACTGACGAACAGGCTGAAAGAGGCTTTAGTCTAAAACATCAAGAAGATATTCTTAGAAGGTATTGCGACCTTAAGAACATTGATATTGCTCATCATTTTGTTGATGACTATTCAGCAAAGGACTTTAACAGACCAAGCTTTCAGCAATTGATGGAATTTGTAAAAATTAATCGCTTGAAAGTTGACCAATTGCTCATAACTAAATGGGACCGTTTTTCAAGAAATAGTGAAGAGTCATATAAGACAATCCGAAAGCTCAAAGCATTAGGTGTTCAAGTAAATGCCATTGAACAACCTCTCGATTTAACTCAACCAGATAGCAAGGTCATGCTAGCAATCTATTTGGCCATTCCAGAAGTTGAAAATGATAAAATTTCCATTCGGACCAAAGAAGGAATGAGAAGAGGTAAAAAGGAAGGCTGTTGGATGGGTACTCCTCCCTATGGATATTCAAATCATAGAACTTTTGATGACAAATCCTCCTTAATACCCAATGAAAAAGCTCAACTTGTTCAAGAGGCATTCAGAATTTATTCCAAAGGACTCTATAAAGCAGAAGAGGTCCGACGTATGATGAACAAAAAAGGGATGAAATTGGTAAAACAACAATTTTTGAACCTACTTCGTAATCCAGCCTACATTGGCAAAGTACATTTAAAGGCATATGGCAAAGAAGAAGAACAACTTATAGAAGGCTTGCATGATGCAATTATCGAAAACGATCTATTTCAACTATGTCAACAACTATTAAGAGATACCTGTCGAAAGACTCCAAAATCTGCAAAAGCGAACGAACTCCTCCCATTGAGAGGATTTCTTCAATGTTCCATCTGTAAAAGCAATCTAACGGGGAGCGGCTCTCGTTCTAGGTCAGGAGCAAAGCACTACTACTATCATTGCCAAAAAGGTTGTAAAGAACGTTTTAAAGCCCCATTAGCCAATCAACTTTTTCAAGAATACTTAGGCAGCATCAAGATATGCAAGGAAGTAGAAACGCTGTATTTAGAAATCCTCAAGGATGTTTTTTATTCAAATGAAAAAGATAGGAAATTGGAAATTCAGAGGATAAAGAAAAGTATAGAAAAACTACAAAAAAGACTTTCAACTGCACAGGATAGCTACCTTGACGGCAATCTAGAGCAATCTGATTACAATTCAATGAAGAAGAGACTTGATGGACAAATTAATGACCACTTAATGCGAATGACAGAATTAAAATTTGAGGACAAGGAGTTGATGAAGAAATTGAGTTTTGGACTCAACTTCTTAGGCAATATGGATTTTTACTATCAAAAAGCTGAATTACCACTGAAACAAAAAATTCTTGGTTCGATATTCAAAGGAAAATTAGTATTCTCAGAAAATAAATATCGAACCTCAAATATTAATGAAGTTTTAAATACAATCTCAGTTAAATCAAAGGCTATAGAAGGTGTAAACGTCAAACAGGTCGGCAATATAGCCAACCTGTCTAACTGGGCTCCTCCACTTGGACTCGAACCAAGGACCTATTGATTAACAGTCAACCGCTCTAACCAGCTGAGCTATGGAGGAATAAGGTGTGCAAATATAGTATAAACTTAAAATTTCAAACAAGTATTTATTGGTAAAATACCGTCTTGTACGGATAACGAATTTTATAGGCATCCTTCACTTTCTGATGCAGCAACTCTCTACATTCTTTAATGTTTCTCTTTTGCACTGCCGAAATGAAAAGAACTCCTTCAGGATTTTTTGACAGCCACGCTTTCTTTAAATTCTCCATCATCTCCTCCTGAACCCCATCTTCTAACCAAGGATCAAAGGCCTTTTTCTCATAGAGGTCCAACTTATTAAATATCAATATCGTCGGTTTATCATGCGCATCCAACTCTTTCAAGGTCTCATTGACCACGGCAAATTGATCTTCATAGGCATCATGCGACAGATCGACTACGTGTAACAAAATATCCGCTTCGCGTACCTCGTCTAGAGTACTCTTAAAACTCTCTACCAAATGGTGTGGCAATTTCCGTATAAAACCTACAGTATCACTCAACAAGAATGGAGTGCGCTCAAAAACAACTTTCCGAGTGGTTGTGTCTAGCGTAGCAAACAATTTATTTTCTGCAAAAACCTCTTCCTTACTCAGAATACGCATCAGGGTACTTTTACCAACATTGGTATAACCAACAAGTGATACTCGTATTAATTCACCTCTTGTCTTTCTTCTCGTTTCTGCTTGTTTGGCAATTTTCTCTAACTTCTTCTTCAATAAAGAAATCTTGTCTTGCACTATTCTTCGGTCTGTTTCAATCTCCGTTTCCCCAGGGCCTCTCGTTCCAATTCCACCACCTTGTCTTTCCAAGTGAGTCCACATCCCACGCAAGCGAGGCAATAGATATTGATATTGAGCCAGCTCCACCTGAGTCTTAGCTTGTGCAGTTTGTGCCCTAGTCGCGAATATATCCAGAATCAAATCGGAGCGGTCCAAAATTTGGACTTCCAATATTTTCTCAATATTCTGAATTTGCGAAGGACTGAGTTCATCGTCAAAAATGACTAAGTCAATCTTCTTTTCGTCTACATAAGTCTTTACCTCTTCGAGCTTCCCTTTTCCCAAAAAAGTCGATCCATGCGGCGAGTTCCTCTTCTGTATGAATCGCTTTTTAGTTATAGCGCCTGCCGTCTCAGCCAAGAAAGCGAGTTCTTCCAAATACTCATTGACTTCCTCTTCGCTTTGATGTTGTTGAATCAAACCGATGAGCACAGCTGAATTTGCTTCTGATATTTTCCTTCCCTTTTCTATCAATTCTAATTAGTATAAAAAACAGCCCATAGAATAAATCCATGGGCTGTTCAATGAATTCATTTTATTTAAAGTGCAGCTTCATATCGAGCAGCAACTGCAGACCAATCAACGACATTCCAAAATGCAGCAATATAATCCGGTCGTCTGTTTTGATAGTTCAAATAGTATGCATGCTCCCAAACATCTATTCCCATAATAGGTGTTCCGCCACAACCAGCGTCCACATTCATCAATGGATTGTCCTGATTTGGAGTAGAACAAATTTCTAATTTGCCATCCTTAACACAAAGCCAAGCCCAACCACTTCCAAATCTAGTGCCAGCTGCTTTCGCAAAATCTTCTTTAAACTTTTCAAGACCGCCTAAATCTGCATTAATTGCTTCGGCCAATTTCCCTTCAGGAGATCCGCCTCCGTTTGGACTCATAATAGACCAAAACAAAGAGTGATTGTAAAATCCGCCACCATTGTTGCGAACCGCCGTAGGCATATCAGCAACATTTGCTAAAATTTCCTCTATAGACTTATCTGCTGCATCCGTACCTTCTAAGGCTGCATTCAATTTTGTTGTATAGCCGTTATGATGTTTAGAATGGTGTATCTCCATAGTTCTCGCATCAATATGCGGCTCTAGTGCGTTATAGTCGTATCCAAGTTTTGGTAATGTAAATGCCATAGTTTTAAATTTATATCTCGCAAATATAAGATAAAGCTTAATGACATAAATATGGAATAAGAATTGTAAGTGAGTAGCAGTTCAATCGTATATTAGAAAGTATGAGACATTTAATGATCTGTTCGCTCCTTCTATTGGGCTTTAATGCACAAGCTCAATTTAAAGCCGACGGAAGTCTAATCAATAACTTTCAAATGCACACCATCAGTGGTGACACTTTAGACGCGTATAATTTAAATGCTCAAGGCAAACATATCGTGATAGATTTTTCTGCCACTTGGTGTATTGCCTGTTGGAACTATCATGGGACACATGTCTTGGAAGACTATTATCAAGACTATGGCCCAAACGGGAGTATTGCTCAAGATGCTCAAGTAGTCTTTTTTGAAGGAGACCCGTCGACAAATAGTAATGACATAATTGGAACAGGGACTAATACCCTTGGAGATTGGACGATGGGCATTACGCACCCGATCTGCAATGAATCCAACCCTTTCGATGTGAGAGATAAATTTGTAGTTGCCCCTAGCGCCCCCATTCCCTTCCCAACGGTCGTTGTGCTTTGTCAGGATAGCCGCTTTTTCAAATTGAGCACATCAACGACGAATTCGGCGGATTTAAGAACATTGATTGAGAGCAAATGCGCTAGTCCCAATTCCGTCACTTCATTTGAGAATCAAGACCTATCTTTCTCGCTATACCCAAATCCAACCTCCAACGAGCTTCATCTAGATTTGGGGCCAGACTTCAGTCTGCTCGAATACCAGATTGTGAATGCAACTGGTCAACAATTGAAGCGTGGCCAAATTGATGAGCAAAAAAGTGCTCTAGCCATAGACGAACTCGCCAATGGGCTTTATTTCTTGATTTTATCTAGTGAAACGTCCACAAAAAGCGCGAGATTCATCATAAATCGCTAGTTTTCCCATTAACATACGTTAAATAGCCATTGAGTTGTAACCATTTCTGCGTAAATTACGTCTACTAAAAAAAAATACATATGAAAAAATCTTTACTCTTTTTACTTGCGATATGTTTTGCAAGTACAACCGTATTCGCCCAAAGCGCCGTTTGGAAGGCTGATGGCTCATTGACAGGAAATTTCACTGTTACTGACTTAAACAATAATACGCATTCATTAAGTACAATTAATGCTGATGGCAAGCACCTTTTGATTGATTTTTCAGCAACATGGTGTGGTCCTTGTTGGACTTACCACCAAAGTCATGTCCTAGAAGATTATTGGCAGAAGTACGGAACGAATGGTTCTGACCTTCAAGACGCTCAGGTTATTTTCTTTGAAGTAGATCCTACTTCATCACCATTGGCTTCGAGCTCATTTGGAGATTGGACAGCAGGTGTAAACCACCCAATGTGCGATAATAATCCAACAAACCCAGTGACAAGCTTTATGTCTACAACAGGAGGTTACGGAATTCCAGCTGTATTCTTAGTATGTGCTGATAACAAATTGTACAAAGCTTCTACTTCTATGACAGATCCAGTTGCTTTGAGAACTTGGGTAGATTCAAAATGTGGAACCGCTCCTTTAAGCACTACTGCTTATCATGATGTTGATTTCGCTTATGACATTTTCCCTAATCCTGCGAACGACTTCATCAAAGTTGATGTTGATTTAGACAAGGTAAATGATGTTGCTTATACATTGAGTAATTCTCTTGGACAGGTAGTTGCAAACAACTCTTTGACTGCTGAGAGCATCGGTCTTCATAAATATAGCATTGAGACGTCTAACTTATCTAGTGGAATGTACTTCTTGAACCTAACTATAGGTGGAAAGCAAGTGAGTCACAAGGTGAGCGTGAGCCACTAAAACAATTTAAATACTCTAAAAGCCCTCCGATTGTCGGAGGGCTTTTTATTTTCACCTAATATGGCAAAGACCTTCAAAGGATTGCATCTCAAAAAATCACTCGGACAGCATTATTTGCATGATCAAAATGTATGCAAAAAAATTGTTCAAGCTATTGCAGACATTCCTCTAAGAAACATCCTTGAAGTTGGCCCGGGCTCCGGCGCCATAAGTGAGCACCTTTTCAAAGCAGCAGAATTTCAATACCAAGGAATTGAAATGGATGAAGAAAAAGTCGAATTTCTCAAATCTCAATTTCCAGACAAGCATTTCATTCAAGGCGATTTCCTGAAGCACTCTTTCTCAGATGAAGAAGTTCATGTCTTTGGAAATTTCCCTTATAACATTTCTGGCCCAATTGCCTTTAAAATTCTAGAAAACAAAAATATCATTCCTTATATGACAGGCATGTTTCAAAAAGAGGTGGCTCAACGTTTATTAAGCGGTCATGGAAATAAGGTTTATGGGATACTAAGCGTTTTGATGCAATGCTTCTACGATTGCAATTTACTTTTCGATGTACAAGCTGGATCTTTCGTTCCACCTCCAAAAGTGACCTCAGCGATCATTCAATGTAGTCGAAATGAGAATCCGTATGAAATAGATAATTTCTTAGACTTCAAAAAAGTGGTAAAAACCGCTTTTGGCCAAAGACGCAAAACGCTTAGCAACGCTTTGAAAGCCCTCTATCCAGAACTACCCGAGAGGTTTAAAAAGCTTCGCGCTGAGCAACTGAGTCCTGAACAATTTGCAGAACTCTACCATGAACTAAAAAGGTAGTTATTTTGTAGCATGTCCAAGCAAGCACTCATTGCCTGTAAGATTTCACAAACATTTGAAAAAGCGCTCATTGAAAGGGGCTGGAAGCTGATTCCATACACTAATGACTATGACGCAGATTCTGTAAAAGGGATACTGAGCTCAACAAAAATGAAGTTGGATACGGAGACCTTGCAATTATTTCCAAATCTACAATGGGTAGGTCGACTAGGATCTGGAATGGAAATTATTGACATGGACTATTGTAGGCAAAATGACATTGTATGTGTTTCATCTCCCCTCGGAATTTCAAATGCAGTAGCCGAACATATCTGTGGTATGCTAATTTCCTGGCACAAAAACATTCAAAAATCGGCCTTCGAACTTCGGGAGAAGTTATGGTCGAGAGAGCCAAATAGAGGACAAGAACTTTCAAGCAAAACATTGGGTATTATTGGCTGTGGACATACAGGTTCAGCTACCGCAAAACTCATGCGCCACCTTTGTAAAGAAGTCATTGTTTATGATAAATACGTTCACGACATTTCCATCAAAAATGTCCGCCAAACTGAACTCAAAGAACTTCAAGAAAATGCAGACATCATTTCCTTCCATCTTCCTACGAACGAAGAAACGAAGCATTATTATGATGAAGAATTCATCAAGCATTGTAAGAAACATCTACTTGTAAACAGCTCTCGTGGTGGCATAGTTTCCTCTCAAGCCTTGCTGAAAGCTCTTAAAAATGGCACCGCGCTAGGAGCATGTCTAGATGTTTTAGAAGGAGAAGAATATCTCCATGAAAAGAATCATGAGCATTGGAAAATTGTCAGAGAATTGTCAGATTTTGGCGTTATAATTACACCCCATGTCGCGGGGTATTCGCATGAAGCAATCGAAAAAATGTCCACTGAATTATTTGACCAACTCAATCATCTATTTTGATATAATAGATAGTGATTTTATATAATATAATTCTTGAAAATTGTGCCGACATTCCTACATTTACCGCATGGATAGAACAGTATTGAAGCGCTTCGTGGATAAAGAGCTCAAGCAAACAATCACCAAAAGAAATTACAGATTGAATCGTTTTTGGAAATTACTTGGATTACACGTTGACCTCATTGGTGACATGGAAACGCCAGCTATGATTATGGACGGACATTGTCTTAGCTGCTATGTACACAATTTTAATTTAATATTTACAAGTCGTTACGAAGAGGGAGAAGAAGTGTATCGCGTGAAACTTCAACAAGATCAATTGTATGATTTAGAAGAAATTCAAAAGTGGTTGAAGAGTGCCGAACACAGAACGGTATTCAGAATTCGCATGCAAGCGCATCAGGATTTATTTTTGGTAGGTTACAGCTTTAAAGAAAAACCTCGCAGACAAGGAGCTCCTGACGATGGGACACCTGAACCTGAAAAATATCCTGTCTACGGAAAATTTGGGGCGAAAGTCTACTTCACTAAGGACTATGCAGAGGAGATTGTCTCTCACTACGATTTAGACTATTGCGAAATCATTTAGTAGACAGTTACATAACCTGTTTCAACTAAATCCTCACCATCATATAGTTGGAAAAAGTAAATGCCCGTGGCATTGAAATTATATTTATCTAAAATAATTTCAGTGTGCTTAACTCTAGAGATTTCTAGAATTTCATTCTTATTAGGATCAAAGAATTTAATTGAATAACGTTTACGTCGAGCATCTCCTAAAGTAATATTGATATGTCCAGTATATGGATTAGTATATACTTGGGTGCTGGGCTCATAGTAAAAATCTGTATAAGCGCTTGTTGTTGCCGTTGCATCACTAGAGACATTTCCAGACTTGTATTCTTCAACATCAGAGCTTCCACTTTTAATTACAGTTCTTCCAGATTGCGCAAGCATTTCTGCAGTAAGATTGACCGTATAGGTATTGCTATACCATTCGACATCACCCCCAAAAATAATTTTTAGGCGATATTTACTAGACCCAAGTAAGGGCTCAGTATCAGTAAAGCTTCTCTTTCCTTTTTTAGGTTTCTTAATGAAGCCAATTGTAGCCCATGTAGCTGCCCCATCTCCTAAACGTTCAATGTTAATGGTTTTGACATTATTGAATGTACTGAACCATTGGATAATATTGTTGCCCTTGAGGGTTTCTATCTTTAGATTTGGTAATTCAGGCAATTGCGCAGAAGCGGAGAAGACTAAGATTAGTCCGCAAAATAATAGTCCAAAAAATCGGCTCAATATCCTCATAAAGCGTGACGAAGGTATTGCATAAAATTCTAATAAAATATTAATAAAAGCCTTTCAGAGAACGGTTTCCTTGCAAACCGCCGGTATGAATTACAAGCACATTCTTCACGGAATCAAATTTGCCATTTTGATGCAAATCCCGAATCCCGTAGAGCATCTTAGCCGTGTATACCATATCTAGTTCAATATTGTGTTTGGCCTTAAACATCTTCATGAAATCGACGAGTTCGCCCGTATGCTGACCAAAACCACCAAAGTCATAATCGTAATTTATCTCCCAATTCTGCAAGGAGGGCAATTGCGTCAATATTTGTTCGACACTTCTATCATTTTTCAGCGAAGAGAATCCCAGAAAATTTGCAGAGGAGGAGGTCAGCATACCCAAGAAAGTGGTCCCGCGGCCTATAGGCACACATATTAAATCATAAGAAGAGCTATCCACTTCTTGCAAAATCTCTTTGCAACCCATGATACCAAAGTCACCATCCCCTCCTTCAGGAATTATGAATGGCTCATTAAAACGCTCACTCAATTCTTGTTTGAATACTTCGTTTTCCTTCTGCTTATATTGTTCACGAGAAATAAAGTGCAATTCCATGCCCCACTTGGCACAATCTTCTAATGTTGGATTGCTGACCTCATCACCACGTACCATCCCAATTGTTTTGAGAGAAAACATTTTGCCTGCATATGCAAGCGCGTGCAAGTGATTGGAATAGACTCCACCGAAAGAGAGTAAAGTCTGTTTATTGACTTGAGCCACCGCATAGAGATGGTATTTTAATTTGAACCACTTATTCCCGGAAACGACAGAATGAATTTGATCCAATCTGAGGACATCCACTTTTACACCCTCCAAGAAATCTATAGAATCAATTTCTGCTTTAGGGAAATGATCGAGATTATTAATATCCATACTCCTTTAAATAGAGGGAATTATTGCGCCAATCTTTTCGAACTTTGACATGAAGTTCTAAGTAAACCTTAGAGTCAATAAATTTTTCAATATCCAGTCTAGCCCTCGTCCCTATCCTTTTTAATTTCTCTCCGCCTTTACCAATAATAATTCCTTTCTGAGTTTCTCGGGATACGACTATGTCCGCTAGTATGCGCGTGATTTTTGGCTGCACTTTATACTCACGAATCAATACGGCCGTATGATAGGGAACTTCCTTCTCCGTGAGTTCAAAAACTTTTTCCCGTACTATTTCAGAAACGAAAAAGCGAATGGGCAAATCACTGATTTCATCTTCTGAAAAGTATGGTGGGTGCTCTGGTAGCAATTCGACGATTCTATCAATAAGGCCTTTTATATTAATATTCTTCAGCGCTGAGATGAGGAGAACATCGTCCACCTCAATTTGTTCTTTGATATAGGCAATTTTCTCTTGCAATTTTGCATCATTGATGGCATCACATTTGTTCAATATAAAAATCACTGGTTTCTTATTGTTATACTCTTTGTACAACTCAATATTTTCATCAACATCCCAGTTGACATCCATCAGAAAAAGTAGAACATCGGTATCCTTGCGGACCGCCTTGATCTCTTCTTTCATGAAGTCTTGCAATTTGTATTGAGACTCTAAGAGACCTGGAGTATCTGAAAAAATAATTTGATAGTTCTCTTCCGTCAGTATCCCCTTGATGCGCTGTCTTGTGGTCTGCACCTTAGGGGAAACAATGGCCAACTTCTCACCAAGGATCCCATTCAAGAGGGTCGACTTCCCAGCGTTGGGCTTTCCGATGATGGATACAAATCCGCTTCTAAATTCACTCACACTGCAAAGGTAAAACTTCCTTTGGGGAGAGAGAATTTTTAAAATTAAAAAGGCTCGAACCGATGGTTGAAGCCTTTTTTGTTGCGAGGGTAGGGCTGCTTTTCAGTATTTTCCATACGGTAATTAATTGATTGTCAATGCACAATTTTGTGCATGGAGGTGTTTTTATTGCTTCATTCGCACGATTTTGCGCACGGTTATTGTTCTCCAGGCTCGTATTCCATTGAATATTGAAACTTCTTTCCGTCAAGTATAAAATGTGCCTTAGATAATTTGCGTCCAAATAGCCTGAAACTCTCAGTCTGTCCGTTGGTTCTTATGAAAAATTGGTCAAAGCAATTGTCTTTGTTTGTAGAGGCTGTTGAGCCATATTCAACAGGTTCGCTCAGACCTCTTTCTCCATCTATATTTGCCATTCCGTTTGAGTAAAAATTTATTCCAAGGTATGAATGCTTGCCAGAATAAACCCATCTTGTGTTAGGAAGGAATACAGAAAGTTTATTGTTACATATCGTTTGTCGAACAGATTCACTTGGTTGCCATTTCGGCTGAGCTGGGGCTTTTTTTGTTGCTGGTGGTTCGCTAATGGTTTCGATTTCTCTTGTAGCAGTTTCATTCTTGATGCTAGTAGTCTCGCTCTTTATTTTGGTAAGAGAGTCGCTCGTTGTTTGGAGTGTTTTTTCTCGCTTAATGAGCTCATTCTCTTTTTTTAGTAATTCGTTTTCCTTTTCTAATAGAGAGTTTTCGTTTTGGGCGGGGTTGCTACAACTGATTGTGCAGAGTGTTGCTAGTATTGCAAAGGTGGTTTTTTTCATGACTTTTCCTTTTTTGGTTTATTGATATTGATCTTTAAGAGCTCATTCTTTTCTTGAAGGCAAGCATTCAATTTCTCGAGAGTAGCTATGTATTTATCTCTCAAGTCTGGTCTGTAAAATGGAGTTTCCGCATCATTAACTGTGTTCGATATGTTAAAATTTAAACTTTCGTAATATTTCTTAATTTTCGAAATAGTCTGAAAGTGCGGTTTGGTTGTAGTGCCGTCTAATATCTTAGAAATCACAGCCTCACTGATTTCTAGCTCGCTAGACAGCTGCTTTTGAGTGATGGATTTGAGCTCCAAGACTTGCTCTAAAATGTGTTTTGTGTCCATAGTCAATTAATTAAATTTGGAAAGTTTCCAATATTTCTTTTACATTTACTACGACAAAAACGGGAACATGATTACAAGCCTAAAAAAATTTGACAGTCTTTTCAGCGGGAGTAATCACTCGTATTTTGTCACGGAAAGCGGAGCCCTTCAAGGCTTCGCTTTTTCCATTTCTAAAGGTACAATAATTGAGTAAAAATTCCGACATACGAAATACTATTAAGGTCTTAAGTGGCTTGTTAGACTCTAGCAATCCAGCGGAGTTAAAGGGCAAAAAGCCAAAGAAATCAAAAAAACCAAAGCACATCGCTCGTGACTTGGTTATAGCGGAATTTCCAGAAATAAAATTTTATCTATGATCGCTAGAATTAACTCTCAAACAAGTCTGTTTGCAGCCGTTCAATTCGAGGCGGTTTTTCATACTCCATCCATGAAAAAAGTGGTTGGAACTTTCAAGAGCCAGCAAAGCGCAGAACATTTTATAGAGTTAGAACAAGTGAAAGCGTGTAGAAAATTGCTCCAAAAATGGTACGAGGTTTTGTGTGAGCCATACGAGCAAGGATTATTTGAAATGTATGCGCTCAAGGATTTAGAAACTAGGATCAAGGCAAAGTACAATCTTAAGGAAGCGCTCAGATTATTCTTAGCGCAATGCCGTGGACAAAAATATTATAGCGCTTACTATTTCATGAAGCTGGTGCAGTTGCATGACATTGATAGTTTGATTTTTGATTCAATGCCAAGAAAAGAAAATACAAAATTGGTTTTGCAGTTGAATGAACTCGTTGTGCTAGTAGAAAAAATTTATCAAAAATATTATGTAATCGAGAAAAGCATCAATGATGAAATTCTCTCAAATCGCTTAGACCTATGATGAATGTATTGCTAATTCAAGTTGCTCTCTTGGTGTCGTTCTTTTCGATTGCTAAAGCCTTTAAATTTTACTATAAAAAATGAATGAAGCGATAAATATAGGAGCAGGTAGAACGCCAAGGATTAGACCAATTCCGGAATTATTAAAGCTAATGAAAGACCACATTGATAGCGATATGTTTTTTTTAGGTTTGTGTGGTTTTGTAAAAGAGATGAAGAGTAATAGTTTGATAAATTGGCATGAGTTGGCTTTTGTTATTTTGTTTATTCAATCAGAACTGCCAGTAGGAGATCATATTGCTGGGTATGCTTGGCAGCCTTGCGAACTTTCGCCGCGCGTTAAATGGCTAGATGAACAAATAGAAAAATATTCAAAAAAAGAAACATGATTAGATTAATTGCAGACAGTATAAAAAGAGGTTTGGGCCTATGGGATTCTAAAGGATTGAAACATTCATCGCATAATTTAAGAATCGCTTTGAGTCGTTCTCACAAAATGAGCATTTACGAAATGTCTAGATATGTTGACGAGGTTGTTTTCAAACATATTGAATTGGGATTAGATGTTTTAATGCCGTTGCCTGATCGCTTGACTGAAAGTAGAATGCGTGATATGAATATGACGGCACTAGGAAATTTGGCTCATATCGCCTTGTATAGTTGTGATTCTGATAGGTTGAGACAGGCAAAAAAACTTATAGCCCAATATAGAGCTTACCAGCTCGAAAAGTTTACAAAAGGGGTATAGGTCGAAAACGCTGATTTTCAGCGTATTAGCCCTTCCTTGATAATATAAGAAACAACTGTACAGATTTAAACCACTATGGAGACATTGAATTTTAGTTATAATTGGAATAATAAGCTTGATTGTAAATCCTTTACAACGGTTCGGCTGATGAATGCGAATAAGTACTTCGCTAATGCTAAGCTCAAGGTTTATTTGAAAAAAGACTTTGTTTCAAATGCCGTGGTGAATGAGGTTTACAAAGTGAAATTTTGCAACTTCACTGAATTTGTGGCGCGAATCGATACAGGCTATTCTTTGAAGGAGTTTAAAGGGGTGATTAGAAAGATGTATTCGAAAATTCCTGATCTTGAGAATCAATATTTTCATTTTGTTCTGATCTCTAAAATTGACTAGTGCTAGTAACGAATGCAAGGCGGGTTCAATTCAACAATAAACAACAGGCAAAAATTGCGTGGAAGAGAAAACAGGCTTTAACCATGGCGACAGGGATTAGAGATTTTTTGCAAGATCAAGGAGTCGATGTTACTAAGCGCCTTAAGGATGGTTATGAAGAGTTTGAAGAGGTACAGCGGTTCTATTTCAAGATGCTCAAAGTTAACAAAGGCGTTTATGCTGTTTTTTTTGATGAATATTCTGGAAGGAAGGGTGTGCAGTTGTTAGCGTGCTGGTATTCTAAGCACCGTCTTTGCCCTGTATGGAATTTTAGAAAATCTCAATTGGTACGAAAATTATTTTTCACCTATCTGAAAGAAAAAATTGTAGGCCATGACAAGAATGGTGATCCCATTTATTTAATACAAAAATTCACTCCTGTACATATCGTGTTGACCGTGCCACACAAAAATGGCTATTGGAATGGGAAAAGATTTTTTGCAAAGGAAATGCTTAAAAAATTCCATGCACTTAGACGCTCAGAGTTTTGGAAAAAGGCAGTTTACGGAGGTGAGTATGGCCTTGAAATAAAAAGAAGTAAATCAAATAATGGCTTGCACATTCATGTGCATTCTATGGCCTTTATTAATCCTGAATATTCAATCAAAAAAGTGCGTGAATTTATAACCCGTCGCTGGGGTGAGTTGACAGGCGCAAAATTCGTTCATGTAGGCGGTTTGTACTACCATAAAAAAGATAAGGATGGTCGTTACATCATGGACTTAGTGCAAAATGTAAATAAGGTGATTGAGCGAAGAGAAAAAAGCGGATCATACATCTATGAACCTGAAAGCACTCTGGTGAGAAAACGTTTTTACATTAATAAAAAATCTTCCTTAGAAGATTATACAAGTGCGGTCTTAGAAACAATCAAATATCATTTTAAAGGTGATACAATGGTTTGTCCAGATGGTGATATTGATGTTCCGTTGATGATGGATATACTTAATCAGTCTAAAAATTTGAGATTCTATTCGCGCTATGGAGCGTTTTACAAAGAGCCAATGTTAGCCTTTGCAAAATTGAAGGATAAAGATGAAAATGAGGATGAAAGCGAAGAGGTTAAGCTTGCGAGTACTGATGGAATTGAGGTGATAAACCCGTTCACCTTAAAGGTTGATGAAAATTATAGAATGGCTTTGTGCAATCCTGAAAGGTTGCGTTATTCTGGTTCGAAAGCGAGTGTTAGACCGTTTGAGCTTTTGAATTTTTCAGATAGGTTTTTTGTTCCAATAATTAAGGGATTCACATTGAAAGAAGTTCTTGGCGCGGTATGCTCAAGCAATTTTAGATCAGTACAACAGGCAACACATTTCAAGGAGAAAATTATCAGTTAAACTTTTCACTAATTAAAAATCAAATATATATGAGTTACACAAAAACAATCGTAGTAGGCCACATTGGGCAAGACGCGAAAATTTCAGAGCACAATGGAAAAAAAGTAGTTTCTTTTTCGGTTGCACATTCAGAAAAATGGAAGGATAAGGATGATGTAGAACACAGTAAGACTACTTGGTTTTCTTGTTCTCTATGGAAAGGAGAAAACAGAGCTCCTTACTTGAAAAAAGGAACGCTGGTGCTTTGCGAGGGGCAAATTTCTGCGAGTGCCTATTCTGACAAGGAAGGTGAAGAAAAAGCGGATTTGAAACTAAATGTTAGAAATCTAGTTTTACTTGGAGGAAAAAAAGAGAAGTCCAGCAAGGATAATGCTGAAATTACTGATTCTCTTGAGGGTTCAGGGAAAGACCTTCCTTTCTAGTATTTTTTTTTCTCAAGAAAAAAAAGCATATTTGCATTGACAAAGCGCTGAAAGACGGGAAATCCCGACTTTCAGCGCCTTTTTTTTTACAGTAAAAAAAAATTATGACTAAGTACCATTTAAAAAACAAGAACGGCGTTCATGTCGCTGTATTCAAGGCTACTGCTGATATAGTAGTGGGTGAAAAAGTTCGTGTGTTAGAACATCACAACAAGAAAATTCGTAAAACGAAAAAGAAAGCTGCTCATGTAGTCTTGGAGAAAAAGTATGTTGAGTGCGAGGTTCTCGATGTAGTCCATGGGACGAGCCCAAATGAGCAGGGGTGTGCATTTTTGACTATCGATTACACAGCGCCTAAAAAATAGCTGTCTCTTTGGCGCTTTCAAGACGTATGGTTGTAGTCGGGTTTCTGGTAAAGAATAAGCGCAAGTTTTTTTCCGTTGCAGAAATTCAAGAGGGTGTTACTAAATCTTATGGAACTCATGTGACTAAAGATTTGGTACGCTCTGTCTTGAAGGAGGTTGAAGTTATTTTTCATTTAGAAAAAAATCAATTGAGAGAGGGTAAAAAAAACAAGCCCGTGAATTATTACAAATTTATAAATTAGATATGTTCGGATTAGATGTTGTCATGAAAATGGCTCGACCAATGGTCAAAGAAAAAGCTCCTGAAATTATTGCAATGTTTAAAGAGCGAGCGCATAAAGAAGAGGTTGAAGCTGGCGCTCCCTTAATGCTCATGTTGAAATTTAATAGAGATTCAAATAGATTCGAGGGGCAATTATTTAAAGTTGTGAAAGGCGAAAGGCCAGAGCTTTATAAGACGTTGGATTTTTCCGATGAATCAAAAATTGTTGACCAAATTCTAGGGATGGATGATTGAGGATCAGAAGTTGATTGAAGCGCCTAAAGTTGACCAGCAAGAAATTATTGAGTCTCAAGTAGACGATTTTTTTTCTGGTGCTGATGTAGCTGATTTTTTAAATGATTTCGGGATAGAACCAAAAGCCTCAGCAGATACAATTATAAATGAAGAGGGGGAGGAGGAAATTGTCATTGATAATCCCGTTTCTCCCAATGCTGAAATTCCGAAAACTGATACTAGGGATATGGAGGCAGAGCTTGAAGCTTTTTTACTCCTTAGAAATACATTGCAATCTTTACTGATGGCGTTCTCTTATGGTGATCCTAATTCCTATGAGAAATTCGGTTTGGAAAAGTGGCAATTTGCATTGCTAAAGGATGCCTACCGTCCATATATGCAAACTATTGGTAAAATTCCACCGTGGGCAAAGTTAATGATAGTGGAAGGCGTTATAATCGGTTTAGGTGTAGTGAAGGTTAAGAAGGCGAAACGTGAAGCGCAAGAAATTGCGTTTGCAAAAGAAAATGCTGGTGAGGCGGTTTCAGATGAATTGCAAGATGATGGGAAAATTCAGGGGCGCTCTATTCGAAGTAAGAAGGCTTGGCTAATTGATGAGAATGGTTTTTTTGTGAATAAGCCAAATGGAACTTACATAAAAACTGCTTCAAGAAAAGATGCTCCTGATTTTAAAAGCGAGAAAGTTCTAAAAATGCTTGAAAAATATAACGGAAAAGAAGTCTATGAAATTATTGAGAATTTGTAGTCGTTTTTGGCTGGTCTTCAGGCATCTATTTAAGTTGCATGATTGGGTCGTGACGGCTTCGATTAGAAGTAAGACTTATCGTTTGGTGGGATTCGAGAGGCAGTGTTCTGTATGTCTTAAAAAACAGCGCTTGTTGGATTCGACAAACGGAACTCAGCCAGAATGGAAAAATTCCGATAAGAAAAAAAATAAGTCTTGAGAGAGAGGCGCTTTAATATGATCGTGGGCTCGCCTCGCTCTGGGAAAAGTACTTTTTGCGCAAATAAAATCATTAAGCCATACAAGCAAAATGTGATCGTTTTTAAGCAGCCCTACAATATCAATGATGAAACTTTTCGTTTCCTTCCCGAAAAAACAATGAATAATTATAGGCAGGGTAATACAAAAGGCCATCCGATTAGGTGCAAGTTTGCTGTAAGACCGGGAAAAATATACAAAGAGCATTTGCGCTGGGTAATGGATAATTTTAGAAACGGTCTTTTGGTAATTGATGATGCCACAATATTTGAGAGAGACCGTTTGACGCTGGAAATGAATGAGCTCGTTTCTATGCGTGCGCACGTTGGCATTGATATTGTACTCATTTATCACGGCTTAACATTACTTCCGATTGAACAATTTATTTTCTTGAATAATATTGTGATTTTTAATACTAGTGAAGAGTTAGGATACAAAAAGAACAAAATTCCCAATAAAGAAGAAGTTTTTAAGGCCGTGAAATTGGCTAGGGAAAATTATAGAAGTAAAGATAAACGCTACATTCCAGCCGTTGTTAATCTCAGTTAGAGGCTTGAATTACTCAAACTGTATTGTTTGTGATTTGAATATTTTCTCTTTTTGCTAAAAGGAAAAAAAATTACAATGAAAAATTTATCAGTAAAAAATATTTTAGCGTTCGCTCTTATCGTTGCGACCTTCATTTTATTCGGTTCTCATTCCGATGCTCATGCCTCAGCCGTTGACGGTGTTGAAGGGGTTTCATATGCCATGTCGGCAGCCGTGACTCTTTCGGGTGATGCTGTTGAGACGGTTAAGCTTAAGAACTCAGTGAAAGGCCAGCGAAAAATGGTCTTGCGCATCACTTCCACGGCGGCTGAGGATGCCGCAGATATTGAGCTTAAGCCCGGAATTTGGAAAGGTCGTGCAGATATTGCAACTAATGATGAAGGGGTAGCCGTGAGTGGTAGCGTGACGGGCTACGACAGTTCGGCTGAATGGCTTCGCGTAATGAATGCGGCCTCTGTTGGCATTGCTGGAATGCGCATCACATCTGATGATGAAGCGAATTTGGACAATACGTTGTATCTAACAGAAATGCAACCACACGGTCAAAAAGACACGGTTGATATTTCTCTTAGTGAGTATCGTGAGCAAAGCGCTTCAGGCTACAGTAAGACAATGTATGTCCCATCAAGTGATTTTAGAATTTTGCTTTGGCAGTTTCTTGATCTTCAATTGGCGACCTTAAAAAGCGGCTCATATATTGAGTTTGAGTTCTACTTGAAAGGCTGGACAGGAACACGTGAGCTTTGTGAGCTTGGGAGTTCTTCTATCGGTAGGTAGGTGAATCTTTAGGGGTGTGCGGTGTTGTTCATATATCGTGCGCTCCTATTATTTTTTCATCAAAAACTAAAAGAAGTGCCACAAGAGTATAAAGAATTAGAAGAGGTTAAAGTTAGAGCAACAAGGCCAGCCCCAAAAGGACAGGGAATTGTAGCTTTTTGGAACAATGCAGGAAACATATTGGCTGGCTTGGGTGCTGGTTTTGGTTCTGCGTTCGGGGGTGGAGCTCCTGTTTTCAATCAAGGCGCAGGGGGTTACATTCCACCTGATCCAGAGCCTGAGAAAGACAATACTTACATCTATGTGGGTGTGGCGGTATTGCTTGCGGTATTAATTTATTTCATGTTCTTCAAAAACAAAAAATAGTATGCAGACAGATTGGAAATTATTTGGCTCTTCAGTTGTTAATCCTATTAGTACCACGGTATCAACATTAGTTGGTAGAGGTCAGGATAACAGAACGGTTAGAGAGTTTGAACTTGCTAAGGCAGACAATATGAACAAGCTTTATTTGGCTGGGATTCTTGCAGCGGGTTTGGTTGTAGCGGCCTTTTTCTTTAGTAGAAAAAAGTAATGGTAGGAGCTGCAATTTTAGGGGCTGCTAATGGCGCATTGAGTCTTTTTAATAAAGGCAAAGATGCTCAATTAGGTGCTCAGAATTTCAGGTACTATCGGGAGCAAAATGCAAACGATGAACAGGCCAGCAAACTGAATTACCTAATTGGTGAGAAAAGGAATGCTGAGCTCATTGGAATTGGTGCAGGGATATTTTTGATTGCCTTCTTAGTCTGGATGAAATTTTTTAGAAAATGAGTGCTCTTTTAAATACGATTGATACTGAAGTTTCTGCTTGTGTTACAAGGAGGAAGAAAGAGAAGAGCGGTTTTAAATATCTACTTCGTTCGCGTTCATTCTTAGATGGAGAGTGTAGAGCGCAAGTAGAAGGAAAGTATAGTTCAGAGCTGTCTCAAATGAGATCAGATGAACAAAAAGAAAATGAATTTTTGAACAATCAAATAAGTGAAAAATTAAACTCAAGTAATCTCCCAATAATTCTAGCCGTTGTGGCTTTAATCGCTATTGGGATTCTACTTGTAAAAAACTAGGAATATGCTAAAGAATAAATATTTTAAGAATGGATTAATCGTTGTAGCCCTTGCTATTGCGGGCTATTTCCTATACATGAAATTTGGTAAAAAAAAGGATGCAGTTGTTGACGAGAAGTCAAGCATTAGTGATGATGTCAAAGTGAATGACATTGCAGAGCCTGTGGTAAGTTCGGATAATTCCGTTGCGCAAAAGCCTGTTGGAATGGGTTCGGGAGGTGGTTCTGCGGTAGCTTTTCAGCCTACGCATCAATCAAGCCCAAAGCCATTGGCTGTTATGGCTAATCCTAAAGCTTCAAGATTCAATTAATGAATTACAGGCTTTACATACCGTTGGGGGCTTCTATTGGAATGGGGGCGAACATCTTAAGTAAAACTCAGGATGAGAAAAAAGCCATCGTTTACGCTGGCTTGGTTTTTCTGGTCGTTTGGATTTTAACTAGGACAATTGACCGTGAAGTAAAGACAGCATTAGACCGTCCAGAGTATGTAAATGTGAGTCCTGATGTCGCTGGTCAAATAGATCAAGGTTTTGATCCTACAAAGTGGACAGATAGACTCAAAGAAGACATTTATGAAGTTTGGGGTGCTCGTGATGCAGAGCTTTATAAGAGTTTAATCACGATGAGCAATGCAAGTCTTACTAAAATTTATAATGATTGGAATAAGCGTTATTTCCACAAGGACAATGAAAGTCTAACGACTGCAATTGCTGGCGAATTAACAGCGCTTCTTTCAATGACGGCTGCAAATAACATGAACGCTCTTGTTGACAAATTAAGACAAATTGGACTAAACTAATGGAGGAAGGAACTGTAAGAATATTGGGGGTTACAATGCCCGAAAAAAAGGCCAAAGATGGCCTGATAACATTGCAGTTAGTTGTGGCCTTGTTGGGCATATCATTTTACATTCAAAAAATTATTCGAGGATGAAGGAACTTTTTAACGGTACAGTTACAGTAAAAATTGAAAAGCAAACACTATTCAATGTCGGGCTGTTAGTTTCATTTATAATCGTGCTTTATTTCTTATCAAAAAAATACATAAACTGATGAAAAATTTCAATTTCAAAAAATTGCCATGGGGCTTAATTGTTGGGCTTACTGTTTTAGTAATTCTAGCAACTTCATGGGAGAAAATATCTGCTAAGGCCAAAGGGGCTGTTTCAAATAATGCTGGCGGTTCTGGTATTGGTGGGCTGTTGGGTTCAATGGTCAATGGTAGTAATCAGGATCAGAACGAGGCCAATAAAGGAGGCCTCAATTACCAAAAGCAATTGAAAAGTGGATCAAGAGGGAATGAGGTAAAGCAGCTACAAGCTTGGCTCAATGAGTTCGGGTGGGGGCTTGAACCTGATGGAGCTTTCGGGCCGAAAACGATGAATGCGCTGGTGGGCTTTTATCTAAAAATTGGCGCTCAATTCAAGCAAAGTACTACACTTGGAAACTTTAAAATATTGTACGATAAGGCCAAGAATCAATGGAACTCTTTCGCATCATATAACTAATGAGAGATAAGGCACTCATATCAATTGCCTTTGTCATTATTCTAATTATTCTAATGAGCAAAAAAGCAAAAGCGAAAGCATCGAATGTAAATGGTAGCGGCCTGAATTTAGGCTCTAATCTTAAGGCGTTTATGTGGGTTATTCGCAATGCTGAGGGCACAGCCGCAAGTGATGGTTATTCCTATTTGTTTGGCTCGCGTCCGTCCAATATGATTCGCTTTTCTTCTTTCGATAAGCATCCAAATAATTGTAGACCGTTTAGGAATACTTGCAGCACCGCTTCTGGCGCGTATCAAATTAGGCTCAAGACGTGGTTGGAGGCAAAGAAGGCTTTGGGTTTGATGGATTTTACTCCTGAAAGTCAAGATAGAGCGTGCGAATTTCTAATTAAAAGAAGAGGGGCGCTAGCTGATGTGAAAGCTGGAAGGTTTGATGAGGCAGTTTATAAGTGTCGAAAAGAGTGGGCTTCACTGCCTGGGGCTGGATATAATCAGCCAGAAAAAAGCTTGTCCTCGCTAAAGGTCTACTATGAAAATGCAGGGGGGCAATATGCGTAATAAAATTTTGATAGGCGGGTTTTTTTTGCTCGTCTTGATTTTTGTTTTCAAAAAAATGAAATCTAATCCTATGGAATATCCAGAACCAAATGAAATTGAAAGCGAAGGAGCTCCGCTCTTCATAAAGCCTCAAAATACTATTCCAAAGTCTGCACATTTTAGTGCTTCTGAGTTTAGATGTAAAGACAGCGCAAGAACGGCTGTGCCAAAATATTTGTATGGGAATTTGCAAGCCCTGATGAACAATTTAGAAATTATTCGAACTGCTTTGGGCAATAAGCCCATCACAATTAATAGCGGGTATAGAACACCTAAGCATAATGCTGCTGTCGGTGGTGCCTCAAAGAGTAAGCATTTAACAGCAATGGCCGCTGATATTCGTGTTTCTGGCGTGAGTGCCTCTAAGGTTCATGCCACTATTAAGCAGCTGATCTTGTCTGGTAAAATTAGAGCGGGTGGTTTGGGTAAATACAATTCGTTTACGCATTATGATGTGCGAGGTGAATACAAACATTGGCCTAAGTAATGAAAAAAAAGATCTTGATTTTATCGGCTGTAATAATAGGTGTTTATCTAGCCTATACATTCTACAATAAAACGCAAAAAACGCCTGTTAATGATGATGGTTTTATTCCTGTCAGCCCAGAAGATACAGCCCGAAAAGCTGAAAGATTTGCGAGTTATCAATCTCAAATGGATCAGCAACTAGCAGATAAAAAAAGCAGGTTCAATAAATTCTACTCATGAAAAAAGTTGTAAGCCATTTAGGAACATTTCTAGCAGTGCTCTTCGTGCTGTACTTAATTGACTATTATACAGGCGTTCGCCTTTTTGATTGGATGAACAATAATGTGAATCCTAGTGTTGACCGAAAGGCAAAACAAGAGCGTAGAAGATTGGAGGCCATGAATTAATATGGATTTTCTTTCTCAACATCTTGGAACAATTATAACCGCATTTGCTAGTGCGGTATCATTCTTTTTGTTAGGTCGTTTTCAGTATAAAGCCAAAAAGTCCGAAGCTGGTGCTACCGTAAAGGAGTCCGCCGTTAGTGGTGATCGAGCATTGATAAATGCCATTGATGAAATGAAAATTAATATTTCTGAGCTTAGCCTTCAACAGTTAGAACAGGCACGGATAAACAACAGAAATACAATTGCTTTTCATCGTATGTGGATTTTATGCGAGGCGCTCAAGAGTGGTGATAGCAAATGTTCTGATGCCATGGATGGAATTATGAAAATTTTAGAGGGTTTGAATCCAAAATCAAAGGATGGGAAATAGTCTATTAGATACGGTAAACGAGTTAAATGCGGCGCTTAAAATTGCGATGAAAATGACATTTGCAGACCTAGTTACGTTTGAAGATTGTGTAAGCTGGCCTGTTGGAGAATCCCGAAATATTGGAGGCTCAGTTACCAAAAAAGTAGTTCAGCTATCTGATCAGATGGAATTTGATGTAGTAATTCCGTCTGGGGTAATATTTCCTTTTCATTGGCACGATTGCTATGAAACAAATAAGGTGCTAAAGGGTGTATATACCGATGATTATACACACAAAGTATTCCAGGAAGGCGCTGTTGTGGAATATGAAATAGGAGCTCCGCACAGCGTTGCAAATCATCACAATGAAGATTTAGTCTTAAGAGTGGTCTTTCACATGGATAAGAAAACAATAAAATTTTAATTATGCGTCTACTCTATTCGGTCTTATTGTCTATCGTTCTCTTTTCATCATGCTATTCTGAAAAAAAGGCCGCAAAGCAGCTTTCAATGATTGAATTAAAGCAGCCTCACCTTTTAGAAAATCTATGCGCTGTCAAATTTCCGATACTCGAAAACACTGTAACCAATACGATTTATAAAGAAGGATCAGTAGATACTCAATTCAATTTTATTGCAGTCGATTGTGATACTGTGCCAGAAGTGGTAACGCTGATTCATGATACTTTTGTAAAATCTCGGCTCGTTTCTGTGCCTTGTCCTGCCGCCATGGTTCGAATTGATACCTTTAGCAAGGAGAAAGTGATTATCAAGGAGAATACGGCCTCAAAAGCCGTCTCTGATAGAGTTATTGCCAAATTGCAAAGTGATATTCATAAAGAGCGTGCAATGAGTAGAGGCAGAGAATTGAAACTCAGTCAAGTTCAAAAGAAATTTCGTAGGCTCATGATCTTTTTAATTGGGTTTCTGGTGCTTCTAGCTGGTGTTGTGATAATTCGCCTTAAGCTCAAAATTTAAGCCCTATATTTGTATCGCAGTCCGAACGTATAAGCTCTGCTGGGAAGCAACTTAAAGGATAGGATTTGCACGGTAAAAAAAACGGTAAGGCTCGCGAAATTTCGCGAGCTTTTCTATTCTCTGCAGTTATAGATGAAAATGTCTATAGGATCCTGATTGTCCATGGCCGATGTAGATGAATCTGTCTATTGGTGCCGTACTCATTTAATTTTTAGGTGTTCAAGTAGCGCTAGCTTTTCATGTGTTGGCAGTGTAGAAAGCTTGTTTTCCCATCTTGAGAGTTTTCGCTTTATCCTTTGTCTGTCAGTGGCATTAGTGCCTATTTGGTCGTATTGGTGTAGTCTCATGTTTTCTATCTCGTAATTCATGAAAATTTGCTCGAAAGCTACACCTTGATGATCTGAGGTCTTAAATGTCTTTTTGTTCCATCCTGATAGTTCGGTGTCGTAAAGCGTATTTTGTTTCGTGCTTATCATAATGTGGGCTTTGCACGTCTTAATGGCTCTCAACAATTCGATGTGTTCTTGGTCTTTTAGTTCGTACTTGTAATGTCTTGCTCCGCTTCTCCTTGATTCAAATGGGTAAGGAGGGTCTAGGTAAAGGAAATCTCCGGAATTGTAGACGTTTTTGTCTATGATGGCCATGGCGCAACTTTTTGTGATAGTGGTTGTTGATCCATAGCCATTTTTATCTACTACAGCTGAGAGGTGAGCGATGCACTTTTCATTTAAATCATTGAGCAAATTAAATTGCGCTGGCTTCTTGTGTTGAAATATCGCTCCACTCCCAGCAAATAGCTCAAAGTATCTTGAGTGTTCTGGTGTGTGGTTGATAATAAATTGCCAAAGTCCTGAGCCGTTTTTTGATCCTGTGTACTGCATACCTGGTAATATAGATAAAAGCGTCTATTCTGCCAAATCGGGTGTGCGACCTTTTGAAACCTTTGCGGGGCTTAGGTTTCAGGTGGCCGTTGACCGGTATGATGCACACTTAGCCGTTTTTGCCGTCTCATGAGAAAATCCTATCAGGCTACTTTGAAAAATCGGGTACATTGTAATCATGCTCGTTTATTCTAATGGCCTGACTTGTTCTAAGGTAGCTCTCTAGTTGTTTTAAATCACCGTGCTCATATTGCTGCTGTATCCAAAGTGATGAAGCGCCTCTTTGTTGCATGATTTGTCCAAAGCTGTGTTTTAGTTCGTACATAATCCCTTGAATCCCTAAGCCTTTTTTGATATATTTCTCCCAACGTTCACGGCCTCTGGTGGTGAGGTTTTCGCAATGAGTTGTACTCGGTAGAAATGATGTACCAAATATATAGTGATCGGGTGGCAGCTTTTCAATTTCCAGCGCCAGAAGTTCGCGCTTGAGTGGTTGTAAAAGTTGCTTAGTTGCGGACTTCGAATTTTTATTGTTTGTGCCTTCAGTAGTAATCGTATCTAATCTATAATTGATTTGATAGGCTTTAAATTTTCTCAAATGGTATGGCCTGATATTAGCATAGAATATGAATAAACAGAACAGCCGAAAATGTGGATCAACTTCGAGCGCTTCAAAAATTAGGTTAAGCTCTTCTTCACTATATGCCCTTCTTGCTTTCGTGGTTATTTTCAGTTTGCGCACATCCTTGAGCGGGTTTTCTTGCACGTGTCCAAGCCTGACAAGATGCTCAAATATGGAGCGCAAATACTCAATGTTTGAGTTAATTGTTTTGTTGCTGGCGCTGTCTTTTCGGTGCAGTATAAATCGTTCAATAAAAAAGCGGTCTAGTGCTTCTATTTTCATATCAGGTGCATACCGTTTGAAAATTCGTACCGTTGAAGCGTAAGAGCGTATGCTGTTTGGTTTTAAAAATTTTTCACTGATCTCTAGCCCTAAATCAAGCGCCTCGTAAAGTCTTAATTTCTCTTTGGTGTCGAAATAATTCCAGCCGTTTTCTAAGGCCAAATTGATGTCGTTGCAAATTGATGCGCACACTGCGCTCCTCTTTTTTTTGTTCTTGATACGATTGAGGCCGAAAGTTTTCCTGATCTCTTTTATCTTTTCGCCATCGTTACAGCCGAAAGAAATTTGCAAGCGTCCACCTTTGAGACGGTGGACACTTGCTAATTTATAGGGTAATAGATATCCTGTCATAAGCATTTTTTGACGCACACTTTTTAGACAGTCAGTATCGGCGGGGGTTTCTAGCCCATTGTTGCGAGGGTAGGGATCGAACCTACGACCTTCGGGTTATGAGCCCGACGAGCTACCGCTGCTCTACCTCGCAGCGCAAATGTAAATCAAGTAAACTTTCTAACAAAAGAACTTAGATGTTTAGC
>Ga0209187_1000715_pt1 | contig 50539 bp, 28 predicted proteins | sample BantaG_FD_187430 | JGI IMG/M metagenome (GOLD analysis project Ga0209187, IMG submission 187430) | Marine algal microbial communities from Bantry Bay, Ireland - BantryBay_4 metaG (SPAdes) (version 2) | ecosystem: Host-associated > Algae > Red algae > Unclassified | place: Bantry Bay, Ireland...
AACTATTCGATAATATCCTTCGTACTCTTTGGTCTTAGGATTTGTCCTGCCACTTGATTTGAAATACACCATGCAAAGCTAATAAATGTACTACGAGCTATACAACCCCCCTGTGTACTACAAACCTGTTTCAGAAATTTTGGCTTCAATGAAAACAGGAACTTAAGAAACATCTCCATTCAAAAGGCCTCAAAATAACAGCAATTTAGTGCCAACTTTAACTTTTAAAGACAACTCATTTAGGTCGTTTGCGCAATGTGGGTTAAGGATAATCTGTGTCCCAGAGAAATTGCCAACCTTAAAGTCACCGATCCTAAATGTGTGCCTGCTCATTCTGATCATCCTTAGATCACCAAAAATTTACATTAATCAATGTTAGCATAGAAAAAAAGAATTTGCTTATATGAAGCGGAGTTGTAAGCCATCAAAGTAACAGCTTAGTTTATTATATAAGAACAAAAGAATTATCACTCTATTATAAACTAATTAGGATCAGAAAATAGTGGATTATTCATGAAGTCCTCGTCGGATAATGTCTTCATGAACGCTATGACAGCCGCCGTCTGTTCTACATCGAGAGAGATAGAATCCATAAATGGACTTTTCCCTTTAGATAGAAAACCACCACTATTGTAGTGTTCCATCACTTCTTCTAATGTCTGGAATCTTCCATCATGCATATAAGGTGCAGAATGCTCGATGTTCCGAAGTGTGGGCACTCTGAATTTTCCATTTTGAGTCTCTAATCCAGTGAATCCCCCTAAGCCTAAATCTCTAAAATCCGACCAATCGTCAGCAAGGTCTAATCCATTATTGAGGTACTCATTAGTAGTGAGAAGTGGTGCTGCATGACAATGGAAGCACTGTCCATCTGGTAGATCAATATTAGTGTCAAAAAATATCTCAAAACCCATCAGCTCCTGATCCGTATATACGTATCTACCAGCTTGCTCTTGATCATACTTACTGTTCCCTGAGGAGATCATAGACCTTTCGAATTGTGCCAGTGCCTTAGCTGTTAATCCTTTACTAATCATATTAGCATTAGTAATCCCGAAGGCCTTTCTGTACAACTCTTGGTATCTTGGCGCTTGCTGGATCTTATCGATCACATCAGGCCACATCGTATGCAATTCTATCGGATCTTCTATAGGAAGTAATGCTTGTTGTTCTAACGTATTGATTCTGCCATCCCAGAATAATGCATTATAATAAAAACCCACATTAAGTAAAGACATCGAGCTTCTCTTTCCTTCTATCTGATCAACACCTGTACTAAAAGCTTTATTATCAGTAAAGCTTCCTTCTGGCATATGGCAGCCATTACAAGACATGAGACTATCAAGACTCAAGATGGGATCATAAAATAAATGCCTGCCAAGATTGACACCATCCTCTGTCATCACATTATCTTCTGGCTGCTCGAATATTGGAAAACCTATAGGCGTGCTAACTTCGTAATCGACTGGATTGTAAGGAATATTAGTTAAGTCTAAATCCAATTTAGCTTCTTCAATAATATCAAGCGTATCAGCACAAGACCAGAATGCAAAGCTTAATAAAAGAAGAAATAGATATTGGATTTTCATTTATTTAAAATTTTAAATGGAAACATAGACTATACCATACGGAAGCAAAATGAACCTCACTTCCTTGCGGGGCAATCATAAGTGTCGTGTGCATTTCATACACTAACTATAACGCTATTAGAATTAGAAAAGTTGTTAATCTATTCTGATTGCTGCCGCTAAATTTCTGGCTATTGTCGCCTCTAATTCTTCATCGGTATTATTAGAGTTGTCTTCTCCTAATAACTTAGCCACATCCACTCTTATATTAAATATCAATGGCTCCCCTTCACTATTCTCGATATCTACAGAATAACTTAGAGGAATCGATTCTGCAGCAGATACATGTAGTGTCCTAATACTATCTGCTAATTGCAATTCTAATATGATCATCGCTAATTGAGATGGAACATCTATATACATACTGTCTATAAGTTCATCCAGATTACTGCTCTGATCGATCTCATCGAATGGCTTATAACTGGCAATCACTCCTGCATCCTCACCTAAGTCAAAGCTAATATTCTTAGTCTCTCCAGCGAATCTACAGTCACCTACATTGTATGAACCTGTCCCGTCGACAAATAAGTAGTCATCAGAAACAAAGTCAGTTCCTACTCTGACAGAATCTCTAATCTGATAACTCTCGTTGGCATCGCTAAATAAGAAATTAGTGAATGATAACTTAATATCATTGAGGAAGAAGGTATCCATATTATCTAAGAAGAAAGTATCTAATAATCCTCTCGAAAGAAATGTATCGTAGTCTACTCTAAAATTAAATCTTGCAGTAGGATATGTGCAGCATGAGTCACAAGCTGACACAGAATGGATACTATAATTAGAAGACAGTAGATCTAAGCATCCGTCTTCTGTGGTCTCGCAAGCTAAGGTGAATAGTATTGCTACTATGCTACTGACGAGGATTAGCTGCTTCATATTCCTTGACGATTCTTTTAACGATCTGCTTCACTTGCGCAGAGAAATCTTTATTTAATATCCAATTATAGTATTGCTTATCTCTACTCAGAATCTCAGCGGCATTCTTACCGATGTACTTTCCAAAATTAAATATAATCTCACCTTTCTGGTTATACTTTAGCCTCTGAGTAACATCTACTGTCCTAGCGTCATTAGTAAATGAAGCTAGTTTTTCTACATTATTAGTAATCGGAGTCGGATGCGAGAATCCATCTCCATCGACGAAATCTACATCTTTGTATCTTCTGATCTGACCTTGTAATACTTCTACGGTCGCTCTGACATCTGCTAATGCATCATGAGCATTCTCGATATGCTTATCACAATATAACTTGTATGCAGCGGATAATGTCCTCGGTTCCATCTTGTAGAAGATCTTCTGCACATCCACCGTCTTACGATGATCAAGATCCAACTCAAATCCACTTCTCGCAAATTCTTCCATCAGCATCGGGATATCGAAACGATCAGAGTTATAGCCTGCCAAATCTGCATCGCCTATAAAGTCCCATATTTTCTGAGCTACCTGATCGAAAGTCGGTTCCTTAGCCACCATTGCGGGAGATATCCCGTGTACATCGAATGCCTCCTGAGAGATCATAACTGGACCAGGATTAATGAGCATCTCTAATTCTTGAGACTCTTCGGTTCCTTTGGAGAATTTGATAAGTGCAATCTGTACGATTCTGTCTTTGACAACATTGAGACCAGTAGCTTCTATATCAAAAAATACAATATCTCTTTTTAAATCAAAAGTATTTTTAAGCATAATCTTTTATTCCGTCTATTTGTGCCTCTTTTACGGCATTGTGTAATTGTACTGGTTTCTTTTTCTTCCGCAATTTCATATTTAGGAATTCTACCAGCAATGAGAAAGCAATGGCAAAATACAAGTAACCCTTAGGTACAGCTCCTATTTCATTACCTAATATAGAAAGATGAGCTAAGTGTCCTCCTTCGATTATCAACATAAATCCGATCAAAATCAAAAATGTCAAACCAAGCATCTGTATTGTCGGATGCTTATTCACAAAATTACCTACAGGTACTGCAAATAACATCATTATAATGACAGAGAATACTACTGCTATAATCATGATCATCAAAGCTCCTTCTAATCCATTAGTCATACCTACAGCGGTCAATATAGAATCAAAGGAAAAGACAATATTAATAATCGTGATCTGTATAATAGCACTTGTAAATGTGTTCTTTTTTTTAGAGCCTCCCTCTTCGTGACTCTCTCCCTCTAACTTATGATGTATCTCTGTCACTGACTTATACAACAGAAAAATACCTCCTGCAATCAAGATCAATGACTGACCTGAAAATCCTGCATGTATCCAGCTCTGATCGATACTTATCCAAGGCTCCTTCATCGCTATCAGAATAGAGATACCAAAAAGTAAAGCAATACGCATCACCATTGCCAAGACGAGTCCTACATTAGTTGCTTTTTTCCTATCTTCTTCTCTAATCTTTCCTGCCGCAATAGATATAAATATGATATTATCCACACCAAGGACGATTTCCAAAAATGTCAAAGTCAATAAGCTCATCCAGACAGCCGAACTGGCAAAATCTGGCATTGTCATTAAATATATCATTACAATAATTTAGTAGGCTGCTAAGATATATAAATCAAGACGTATATGGGTTCTTCAAATAGGTATTTAAAGAGAATCACAACTTAATGCTTATTAGGAGTGGATGGCAGAATATTAGATAAGATACAATTTTCTGGACTTAGCTTTGACTACGACATAAGTCAATATAAGAGCGGTATCTACTTTATAAAAGATGTAGATACATCAGAATTAGTTAAATTTATAAAAATATAAATTGTCAATAAAGCAGAGAAAGCACCATCTTTCTCTGCTTTTTAATAATCGAATGTGAAATATATTATCTGTACATTTTTATTTTTTAGTATAGTTTTATCCAACGTCTACAGCCAAAATAAGCAAGACTATATATGGATATTTGGTAAAGATCAAAATACTCAGCAAGGGATTCAAGGTATACATTTTGATTTTAACGAGAAGCCTTTTGAGCCAGAAGCTGCAGATCAAGGATTAAGTTTTGACAGAAATAATGCTTCCATATGTGATAAGGATGGCAACTTATTGTTCTATACAAATGGCTGTGCTGTTGCTAATCGTGATCATCAGATAATGCCCAATGGTGATAGCATAAATCCTGGTAATTTTTTTGACATGATATGGAGAGGTGATTGCAGAAATGGATATCCTGGAAGACAAGACATTACAATATTACCAGATCCAAGTTATGACTTGGGTTATTATATCATTCATAAACCTGAAGAATTCGTTCCAGGTAACGATCCAAGTATTTTTGTAAAATATATGAATTACACCTATGTAGATATGAGCTTAGATAGTGGATTAGGAAACGTAACAGATAAGAATATACATTTCGGATCTATAGGTTATCTATGGTCATACCTGACAGTAATCGGTCATAGCAATCAAAAAGATTGGTGGATCGTGCAACCTAAGGATATAGATAATATTTTCTATTCTTATTTACTGTCTGAGGACGGTTTTGAATTAGTAGATTCGACAATTCTTGGAAATACTGATTTCTTTGATAATACTACGGCAGCAGGCGACGCTAAGTTTTCACCTGATGGCACTAAGTATGCTTTCTTCACATTGTATCATGGTCTATGGATTTATGATTTTGATAGATCTACGGGGCAATTTTCAAATTTTAGAAGTTTATCACTTGGCCAATCTGAATCTCTAAAGTTCGCCAGTGTAGAGTTCAGCCCTAACTCTCGATTCGTCTATCTATCTGCTACAGATTCTCTATATCAGGTAGACTTATGGGAAGATGATCTGGAAGATGGTACGATTCTCATAGATACCTACGATGGTGTGCAGGATCCGTTTGGGACTACTTTTTTTGTTAGTGCATTAGCACCTGATTGTAAGATCTATATCCGACCCGGGAGTGGCTCTAATATCATGCATGTCATACATAAGCCTGATGAGAAAGGACTGGCTTGTAATTTTGTCGAGAGAGGCTTACGATTACCACAAATATCAGCAACTGGCAGTTATCCTAATTTTCCTCGTTGGCGAGTAGATGAGGAGGATAAGTGTGACCCTACGATCACGAGTATCTTTGGAGATCATGTGTATTATAGGCGTGACTTATCCGTATACCCAAATCCCGTTAGAGATGTGCTTACTGTGGAGTTACCAGAAGGGCAGAAAGGGCAGCTTGTTGTTTTTGATATGATGGGCCAGAAGGTGTCCGACGATAAATGTCGAGACCTGGATTGTAGAGGGTTGATTCAGATTGATATGTCGGGATTGGTTGCTGGGAGTTATAGTGTGGAGTTTTTGCCTGAGGATAATAGAGAGAGGTTGATTTTTACTGCTCAGGTTGTTAAGGTGGAGTGATTAGGGCAGAATCAGGATTTTAAGGATTTGCCGATTCGAAGGATATTTTTTTTATCTGGTACCAAGACAGAATCTTGATGAAATATCAAACGTAGTTCGCTAAACACAAAAGCTCTTCTGCAAACTATGCTTAACGGAAGTAGAGTTTTTTTTATCGCGAGCGAAGAATTTGTCGAGTGATCTTCGGATTATTAATGGATAGCTTAGATATTAGGTAGACTTTTTTTATTTATAAAAAAAGCCATCTCGGAGATTAGGGCAGAATCAGGATTTTGAGGATTTGTCGATTAGCAGGATTTTTTTTCCAAGTACCCAAGACAGAATCTTGATGAAATATCAAACGTAGTTCGCTTAACACAAAAGCGCTTCTGCAAACTACGATTAACGGAAGTAGAGTTTTTTTTATCGCGAGCGAAGAATTAGTCGAGTGATCTTCGGATTATTAACTGGCTAACTTAGATATTAAGTAGACTTTCTATATAATATGACAGGCATACATGATGCGTGCAAGGGATCGAGGTCGGGGACCGCGACCATCAGGGAAAAAGCCATCTCGGAGATTAGGGCGGAATCAGGATTTTGAGGATTTGTCGATTTGCATGATTTTTTTTCGCCAGATAACCAAGACAGAATCTTGATGAAATATCAAACGTAGCTCGCGTAACACAAAAGCGCTTCTGAAAACTACGCTAACGGAAGTAGAGATTTTTTTCATCGCGAGCGAAGAATGAGTTGAGTGATCTTCGGATTATTAATGGATAGATTAGATATTAAGTAGCATTTCTTATTTTATATAATGCTAGGCATACATGATGAGTGCATGGGATCGAGGTCAGAGACCGCGACCATCAGGGGTGATTAGGGCTGAATCAGGATTTTGAGGATTTGTCGATTAGCAGGATTTTTTTTGCCAAGTACTCAAGACAGAATCTTGATGTAATATCAAACGTATTTCGCTTATCACAAAAGCTCTTCTGCAAACTACGATTAACGGACGTAGAGTTTTTTTCATCGCGAGCGAAGAATGAGTCGAGTGATCTTCGGATTATTAAATGATAACTTAAATATTAAGTAGCATTTCTTATTTTATATAATGACAGGCATACATGCTGCGTGCATGGGATCGAGGTCGGGGACCGCGACCGTCAGGGAAAAAGCCATCGCGGAGATTAGGGCAGAATCAGGATTTTGAGGATTTGTCGATTTGCATGATTTTTCTTCGCCAGATACCCAAGACAGAATCTTGATGAAATATCAAACGTAGATCGCTTATCACAAAAGCGCTTCTGCAAATTACGCTTAACGAAAGTAGAGTTTTTTTCATCGCGAGCGAAGAATTAGTCGAGTGATCTTCGGGTTATTATCTGGCTAACTTAGATATTAATAAGACTTTTTTCCTTTATAATATGACAAGCATAAATGATGAGTGTATAGGTTCGAGGTCGGAGATCGCAACCATCAGTGAGAAAGGAACATTTTCAATATGTACCGTGGAAAAAAAAGCATCCCGATATCGGAATGCTTTACTATCAATCAACTATGGAAAAACTAAATAGCAAAATATGCTTATGAAAGCATTGCCATGTTTCTAATTAATATCTTATGTGGTTTTCTTGCGCTAAAATGTATCACGTCTAATTTCTTTAGCTCACTTAATACCCTTGCTACTGTCTGACGTGATGTGTCTGTGATATTAGCAATCTCTTTGTGGGATAGACCATGATTTATAAGTATCTCATCGATACCTATCTTGATCCCGTTATTTATAGCCATATTCTTTAGGAAGCCGTAGATTCTATTCTGTGCTTTCTTAAGAATGAAATTGCTCATCCTTTGTTCTATATTGGATAGCTTACTAATGAGAACCTTAGTCACCTCATGACATAACATAGGATTATGATCTATGAGAGACTTGAAGTAAGCAGATGGAATCTTAACGATCTCAGAATCTGTGAGGACCTCCGCAAATTGTCTCCTTTCGGTAAGTTCATTGAATATGTTCTCACCTACTAATTCATTTTCGTAAGCAATCTCCTTTATTAGTATCTTATCTCCTGATGTATTGAGACCGACTTTGATAGATCCAGACTTTATGATATAGACATAATTAATCGCATCACCTGTGTTAAAAAGGAGTTCTCCCTTCTTATAAGTGACAATAGTAGACTGATTAGAAATCTGTGAAATGTATCGCTCATCTAATGTCTGTAACAGACTTAGACTCTGTAGATATGTATATTTTGCATTAGCTTCCATACTGCGGTTTTTATTCGTTAAGATGCATCTCAAACCGAATACCACTACTCATTCCTTATTTATATCGAGAAAATATTCTTACCAATACCATTCATATTGAATAGGAAACATATAAGTCATAATTATATATTAATTTATTAACACAACCTTAACACATTGAAATAATATCTATTTTATTCGCTATAATATATAATACATAGGCTTAACGCAACTTTTACACTATATGTAATCAGCTTCTGTATGTACAGTTCCTGTAAGTGCCACACTATCAAATCGTATCAGGATTAGTTTATTTGTATTGCTATTTGAATTAACTAAGTACTTAATAATTAACCATATATGGATAATCACGGCTTTAAAAATCCCGATGCTTCACTCATTAATAGTCAAATAACAAATTACAAGAATGCCTTTTGGAATCTAAAACCCAAACAACTTATAGAACATACACTTAGATTAGGACAAGGTACACTCTCTCATAATGGCACTCTTGTCGTACACACTGGAAAATTTACAGGAAGATCACCAAAAGATCGATTTATAGTAAAAGACGATATCACATCTACAACAATAGATTGGAATGATATCAATGTGCCATTCGATAACGAAAATTTTGAAGTATTAAAAAATAATATCTGCAAATACTTTTCTGACAAAGACATCTACATAAAAGATGCAGCTGTCGGTAATGATGACAAATATCAAGTAAACGCAAGGGTAATTGCAGAATATCCTTGGAGTGCTAATTTTGTGCACAATATGTTCATCAGATTATCTGAGGAAGAGATCACGGACTTTACACCAGAATGGACAATCTACTGTGCACCTGGTTACAAGGCAGACCCTAAGCTACATGGCACAAGAGCAGAGAATTTTTCTATTATCAATTTCTCTTCTAAGACCATACTAATCGGAGGATCAGGATATACTGGAGAAATTAAGAAAGGTATGTTCTCTGTGCTGAATTATAACCTTCCTAAGAACTATAATGTCTTACCGATGCATTGCTCAGCTAATGTAGGAGAGAACGGAGAGACGGCGGTATTCTTTGGATTAAGTGGCACAGGCAAGACGACCTTATCTGCTGATCCTAAGAGACAACTTGTAGGCGATGATGAACATGGATGGTCAGAGGATGGAATGTTTAATTTTGAAGGAGGTTGCTACGCTAAGTGTATAGGACTGAGAAAAGAGAACGAGCCAGATATATGGGCAGCCGTCAGACCTGGGGCGATATTAGAAAACATCAAATTCTTCCCTGGTACTTCACGACCTAACTTCGCAGATACTTCCATAACACAAAACACAAGAGTATCCTATCCGATACATCATATTAATAACATTTATAAGAATAATGTCGCAAATCAGCCTAAGAACATTTTCTTTCTGACATGTGATGCATTCGGAATTTTACCTCCACTTTCTAAGTTGACCGCTGAGCAAGCGATGTTCTACTTCATATCAGGATATACGGCTAAGGTTGCAGGTACAGAAGAAGGTGTAGTAGAACCGCAAGCGACATTCTCAGCTTGCTTCGGTGCACCATTTATGCCACTACATCCTAATGAGTATGCTCAGTTATTAGGTGAGAAAATAGAAAAACACAATGTCAACGTGTGGCTTGTGAATACTGGCTGGGTCGGTGGAGCTTATGGTGTAGGTAATAGAATTTCTCTTAAACATACAAGATCACTAATCACGGCTGTATTAGAAAACAAATTAGAAGATGTTACATTTCAGAATTTTGATGTTTTCAACTTTAGTATTCCGACGACATGTCCTGATGTGCCTTCAGAATTACTAAGTCCAAGAAACTCATGGGCTGATCAAGAAGCATATGATACTAAGAGAGAAGAACTATCAGGCATGTTTAATAAAAACTTCAAACAATTCGAATCCAAAGTAAGAGAAGATATTAAAGCAGCTGCTCCAGCTGCAATGTTAGAAATTGCTTGATAAAGTCCAATCATTATTCTAATATAAACAGAAAGCCCTCGACCTAAATATCAAGGGCTTTCGCTTTTTATATTACTACATGTAAGTGGTATTATAAAAAATCTTTACTATCTACATTTTGATAAATCGCTTCACGTAGATATTGTCTTCATACTTTAGCTGTATCATATACAATCCAGATTTCATATTACTTAAGTCTATAGATTGCTGCTGAGTAAGATTCTTAATCTGAGACACTTGCTTACCTTCTATATTGTAAATGGTAATCTGATCAGCTATCTTATCTTGGAACACTACATTCAATATACTATATGCAGGGTTAGGATAGATATCAGCGATACTGTTAAGGCTATCCAAGTCAGCTGTAGTCGATACTAACGGGACGACAAAGGTTGCTGAAATAATACATCCATTCGCATCGGTTACGGTGACAGTGTAATCTTCTCCGCCCACAATGTCGGAAATAGTTGCTTCTGTACTGATTACGTTATTATCACTATCTGTCCAGTTATAAGAGTATGGTGGAGTACCACCTACTGCTTCTGCAGTAACACCTCCTGTCCCGCCTCCTGTATCTGGAATTATATTTACAGCACTAAGACCAAGAGGACTTATATTAGGTACTATTAAGTTAAATGTCGCAATGCATCCATTGCTATCCGTTATAGTATATTCTGATTCTGATGTACTAATAGATGTGATATCTATCTGATATGGTGGGACGCCTCCCGCTATTGTGGTTATAACCGATCCAGATGCACCTAAACATGGGTCGACCATGACATCAAATTCTATACTTATAGAATCAGGTTCGTTAATGGTGAATGACTCTGTGATCATGCATCCATTATCATCGCTTATGATGATATCATACGTACCAGGAGCAAGACCTGTGGTATCACCACTAATCGTATAGTTACCAGAACCCCCCAATGGAAATACCGTGACAGACCCGTCACCAGCTCCATTACAACTTACATCGGTAGTTTCTACTGATGCGGTAACATCATTCCCAGACTGCTCCACCACAGCTGTAATCTCAGTCATACAACCTTGAGAATCAGTTACTGTAACTGAGTAATTACCAGATGATAGTCCTGATTCGTTGTCGAATGGAAGTATCTCATATGGTGGTGTCCCACCTGTCACATTGATTGTGATAGTACCGTCATTATCATCGCAACTGGCAGCAGTAGTAATGGCTTCTGCGGAAAGATCGCTTGTCACAGTCACTGTGAATGAGCACTCTGCACTATTATTACAATCATCTGTAGCACGATAAGTGACTGAATTGATCCCAGGCGGAAAGATAGATCCTGAAGCAAGACCACTCACTAATTCTACCAGCGGTACATCACAATTATCTGTCGCTAATGGTACAGAATAGAATACGGCATCACAACTATTAGTCGTAATAGTAGATTGGCTACATTCTATCTCTGGTGCTATAGTCTCCGCTATGGCAATAGATGCCATCTCAGTTGTCTCATTTCCGTTACCATCTATAAGGGTAACAGGTATCATCTGAATGCCAATGTCTGCACAGGTAAATGGACCTGCGTTAAACGTTATTTCTACTATCCCACAATTATCAAACGATCCCATATCTATATCACTAAAGTCAAGTGCTGGTGCATTACCCATAGAGTCTAATAATACCATCGCTTCTTCGATCATTAGGAATGGAGCAAGTATATCTCCATTACCTATGATAATAGAATCCATAATAGTACAAAGGTTACCATCTGTGAGCGTGTAAGCATATGTACCTACGGATAATTCCACAAGGGTATCTGGAAGATTAATTAGACCATTCATAAGTGTATCATTAGTAGGTCCGTGAGACCATCTCAGGTCGTAATCAGATGCACCACCTGTGATGCCTAATGTGATTCTTCCATTATCTATGTTATCACAAGATGCATTGACTCTCACTAATATGTTTGCCATCAGGGTATCTGGTTCTATAACCATTAGGTTATCTAATATCTGCATACAATTATCATCACTGACAGTTACAGAATATGTTCCTGATAATACATTCAGCAGTATTGGATTAGTAGAATTATCTGACCATTGGAAAGTCGGTGTTCCACTTGCGCCATCGACTACAAGCTGAATAGCTCCAGTACTATCTCCAGCACATTCTATATTATTAATAAATGCCTGCACTGATAGAGTACAATCAGATCCCATTACAGATCCAGATGCCATTGTCGTACAACCATTACCATCTGTAATAGTCACACTATAATCATCTACAGCAAGATCGCTGATAGTACTCATAGTTGCGTTATCCTCCATAAATCCAGTGGACCAAGAAAAATTATAACTACCAGAGCCACCAGCAGGCATAGCTGTGATACTTCCGTTATTACCCATATCTGCATTAGTTACGGCTAGATTAGACATGATAGGATCTACGTCATCTATTGTAACCATCGTCACAAGCTCACAGCCGACTATATCAGAAACTGTCACAGCGTATGTTCCTGCGGACAATGCAGTTTGTTTACATTCATCAGAGAATCCCCAATCACAAGAGAGCAAACCCGTACCTCCAGATGGCTGCATATCTACATCACCATTAGCATCTCCATTACATGTTATTCCCATGATGATAGGGTCTACATTGATCGCATCAGGTTCTATTACGTCAGTACTTGCTTCCATGGTATCTCCATTATCATCTGTCACGACTACGGAGTAAGTTCCAGCGGATAGGCTCATAATCATAGGGGTATCGTCACCATTACTCCACATATACTCATAAGGAGGTATTCCTCCAGAGGCAGTCACTTCAGCGGTACCATCCATGTTCCCATTACAAGTCGTTGGGGTAGAACCTATCTGTAATTCTAAAGGCATCGATCCCATTATTGTAAATGTCTCGACACTTGTAATCGTTCTATCTCCACTACTTCCACTACCATTACCTAAGAGGGCCGCTACATAGAAGGTCACATCATCACTAATATTAGGTGCTGTCCAGTCTGCGTCATATGACATACTTCCTCCTGTCAGTGATTGTGCTGGGGCATGTCCCCAGTATTGTCGACCACTACCCATCTTAATCGAACTAGATGATCCAGTCCCACTCCAAGTTCCCGCTTGATTATCATTAGTGCCATCTAATGCTACTAACTGAAAGCCACCTCTCGCAGGACTCCCTGAGCCGACTGATACGGTTACATTAACGGAGTAAGTTGTATTAGGCACTGGATTAGCAGGTATACCTGACAGAGAAATACTCCCACCAAAACTGGCATTATTAGAATGACAGTCGCTACACAAACCATCACCTGGTGCACCTGTCCTTCCTGCTGGCGGAGAACTACTAAAGGCAAGAACCAATGTACATGCTATGCAGAAGATAGCTAATCGTAGTTTATTAGAATTCATAAATAAAATTTGACTTTTTTAATTATTATAACCAATTAGGGCTTATGCCATTCGAATGACAAAGCTCAGATATTGTAAACCCATTATACTGAAGATATCAATTAAGCATATTTCTTCGTCTCTATACAATGAATAACAAAATAAAATCAGGAAAGGAGCATTCCAATCTAAAAATAGCTCTTATCCCTCTTAATTTGAACGTTTGATAAGTATATTTTATGGATATTTGGTTACAAAATAATAACACCATGGCAAAATGGCTTCTTACTATAATATGTCTCTTAAGCTTCGTCGTTACTACGACTGCTCAGTCGAGTATCACATTAGAGGAGATATGGAAAGATTACAAGTATTACGCGAAGCGGGTTCCTGGATTTAATTTCATGGAAGATGGCCGGCATTACACTCGACTGGAGGATAATACAATTAAGAAATATGATCTGACTACTGGCTCATTTGTAGAGGATATATTAGTCGGCTCTGCTCTGGAGGGTAATGCAGGATTTGACGGGAAGATAGACAGTTATACTTTTAATGATGATGAGAGTATCATCATGATAGAATCTAAAAAAGAGGGCATATACAGGAGATCTTCTAAGGCTTTTTTCTACCTGTATGAAAGAGATTCTAAGCAGCTTACGGCCATCTACGAAGACGAAAAGATTATGTACGCCACCCTATCTCCTGATAGTGAGAAAGTCGCCTACGTATGGAATAATAATCTCTATTACCTCAATCTGGAAGATGGTGTCACGCTACCTGTTACTATGGATGGTGAAAAAAATAAAATCATCAACGGTGCATCCGATTGGGTCTATGAGGAAGAATTTTCAGTTGCTAAGGCCTTCTTCTGGAGTGCTGATTCTAAGAAGATTGCTTATCAGAGATTCGATGAGACGGAAGTACCAGAATTCATTATGACTAAGCACAACGATGAGATGTATCCTGAGTACGAAAAATTCAAATATCCTAAAGTAGGAGAAAAGAATGCTCTGGTTACAGCCCATATATACAACGTAGATACTGACGAAACATTAGACATCCGCTTAGGGGATGACGAGCATTATATCCCGAGGCTTAAGTGGACTAAAGATCCTAATAATTTATTCGTCTACAAAATGAATAGACATCAGAATACGCTTGAAGTATTAAGTGCCAACGCTTCTACAGGAAATACGAAGACTGTGATCAAAGAGGTAGACAAGTACTATATCGATATCACTGACGATATTCGATTCTTAGAAAATGGTGAAGAATTCATCTGGTCAAGTGAAAAGAGTGGCTACAATCATCTATACCTCCATGACATCAATGGAAAAGAGAAAAAGGCATTGACATCTGGAAAATTTGACGTGACAGATTTCTATGGAGTAGATGAAAAAAGAAAAATAGTGTACTATCAAGCCGCTGCAAAGAATGCTATACAAAAGCATGTATACGCAGTAGGTCTCAATGAAAAAAAACCGATGTTAGTTACTAATACAGATGGTAGTAGCTCGGCACAGTTTAGCAGTACATTCGATTATTATGTTAATAACAATAGTACGATCAATCGTCCTGCGAGCTACACAGTCTATGACAACAATAACAAAGTTGTTAGAATCATAGAAGACAACCTAAAACTTCAGAAAATACAAAAGCGAAAAAACTTAAGTGAAATAGAATTTTTTGATTTTAAGACAAGTGAAGATGTCAAGCTGAACGGCTGGATGATCAAGCCAAGCAACTTCCAAGAGGACAAACTATATCCCGTCTTCATGTACTTATATGGTGGTCCAGGTAGTCAGCAAGTAACGGATAGCTGGAAGGGACAGAACTACTGGTGGTTCCAGATGCTGGCACAGCAAGGTTACATAGTCGCTTGTGTGGATAATCGAGGTACGGGAGGTCGAGGTTCAGAATTTAAGAAAATGACCTATCAGCAATTAGGTCATTATGAGACGATCGACCAGATAGAAGCGGCTAAGTACTTAGGAAGTCTGCCATATGCAGATGCTTCGAGGGTTGGTATTTTTGGTTGGAGTTACGGTGGATATATGTCATCACTTTGTTTGTTTAAGGGAAATGATGTATTTAAGGCTGCTATTGCAGTAGCACCTGTAACTAATTGGAAGTGGTATGATACCATCTATACAGAAAGATATATGCGTACAAGAGAAGAGAATAAAGATGGATATGATAATAATTCTCCGATCAATTTTGTAGATGACCTAAAGGGTAATTACCTACTCATGCATGGCTTAGGAGATGATAACGTACATGCTCAGAATACGATGGAGATGTACAATGCTCTTATCAAAGCGAATAAGCAATATGACACATACATATACCCTAACAGAAGTCATGGAATCGGTGGTGATAATGCAAGATTGCACTTATACACTAAGATGACTAATTTCCTTAATACCAAACTGAAAAGTGGCACGCTGGACAATGCTCCTGTTGAGAAACCTTAATTATAAGAAGTGAATAATCCTAAGGAAATAGTTAACCGAAAAGCGAAGTACGAATATACCTTTCTGCAAGGCTTCATAGCTGGTGTCATGCTTAAGGGCACAGAGGTTAAGGCTTTACGTAAGGGTGAAGGTAATCTAACGGATGCCTACTGTCACTTCCATGGCAATGAGCTATACATTAATAGTATGTACATCGCAGAATACGATCATGGCAATATCCACAATCATGAGACAAGAAGAGATAGAAAATTACTGCTCAAAAAAACGGAACTCAAAAAAATCCTTCGTCGATCTACTGAGAAAGGACTTACTATAGTGCCATATCGAATATTCTTCTCAGACAGAGGATATGTCAAAATAGAAATCTTTCTTGCTCAGGGTAAGAAATCATTTGACAAGCGACAGTCTATCAAGAATAAAGATGCTCAGCGAGATCTGGATCGGATTAAGAAGATGCAGTAGAGAGTGTGTAATTGCTATGTCAATTAGAATCAAAATACCAATCAGCGAATTATTAAGATGCAGAATATTCTAAAAAGAAAGAGTAAAATTATTGGTTAGGAAAGTACTGTCAATATCAATCAAAATCTCATGTAAAATTGAAATTTTGATTGATATTGATATTGATATTGATATTGATATTGATATTGATATTGATATTGAAAAAGGTGCTCTTAGAACCTCTCTCTCAATCCAAATGATATAGAAAACTTATTAATCGTATCTTCAGTCGGACCATAAGTCTGAGTTAACACAGATTTGTATATCTGTCCTGAAAAGTAAGCCGATAGGCTCGATGTGATATTTCTTTGCATTCCAAATCCGACATGAGCTCTAAGCATAAAGTTTTCAGAAAATGATCCTTTCTGGAATAGTCCATTATGAAAGTTATTATTTCTTCGGAATGGCCCCTCTTCATAGATCGTTGTTCCTGGCTCTGTATTAATTGGAATAGGGACTTGTATATTTAATTGTTCGTTATTCTCTTCATAACCAGTATTCACAATAAACTCTGGAGATAAACCTCCTGATACAAATAACGACCAGTCAGGATTAGTAACAAAGTGATATTTCACTCTTAATGGAACACTTAATATGTTATAGTTGACATTGCTAAAAGCATACTTAAATACGCCACCAGCATTATCATCCCAATATTCTGCAATATTGGCAGGCTTATTATATAATGAATATGCAAAACCAGTCTCATATTCCCACTTGTCTTTCTGCAAAGAAAATAACCCACTCACACTGAAACCAAACATCTCAGCTTTTACAGGTCCAAGAGAATTATACTGCTCATTAAATGGTGTAGAGATAATATTATTATCAAATGATGCGACAACATGAACGAACTTCTGAATAGGTGTTGCAACAACTGGCTTAATCCCAAATTGACTATCATTAATCGTTACAATATCTCTATCCGCTACGCCCGTAATAGGCTGCGCTTTTAGAGTAGCTAATGAAGCTAATGAAGCTAATGCTATATGATCATTTGTATTATCATTTGCAAATTGACTATCAGTTATGTGACCTAATGCTACTGGTGTTGCACTTGCTGAATGGTCTTCGGACGGTCTACTAACAATTTCGCTTGCTGCTATATTCTGAATTTGTCTACTTTCTGTTCTTAAAGCAGAAGAATAATCAACTGATTGCAAAGTCTCATTATTAATATTCTGAGTCGTGAGATTAGTTGAGTCAGCTGAATTAACTACTTGCACATCTGTTCCTAATAATTCTGACTCAGTAGTATTTCTATTATGTTCTCTAACTGCAATTTCTCTATTTGTAGATGCAGAAGCAGATGTTGTACCTGCATTTATAATATCATCAGAAAATAGATCTTCGGTATGAGTCTCAGATAGCATAGCTGTCGGAGAAGTACTGGTATCGAAAAGAAACTCGTAATGTGTACTCACTGCAAACGTTAATAATAGTATCGCAATGACTTCATAAGACTTAACTGTGAATACTGACTTACGTACAGCATATATACGCTCTAATCTTGACTTAAGTAATGACCAATGATTAGGATCGTAATCTACAGTGGCCTCTGATACATTCTTTCTGATGCTGTTATCAAAATCTCTGTCAGCTCTCTTCACATTTTGTGCTTGGAGCTTCTCTTTGAAGAGATCCCACCTTGGCGCAGAATCACTGGAAAGGGCATCCAGTTTTCCTTTGATGATATTATCGAATTTATTATTGTCCATAGACTGTTCCGTTAGCTTTCAATATTTTTCTCAATTTTTGTCTTGCTTTCACAAGGTTTGATCTTGAGGTGCTTTCTGAAATATTTAGTTTTTCTGCGACTTCCTTATGAGAGAAGCCATCTATTATATACAAATTAAATACTGATCTGTAAGCTGGGGATAGCTCTTGTAATGCAGATAGTATTTCTGATGCCGCCATATCACTTATTGCATCTGGAGCACCTGAACTTAATCCTCTCGCATTATCCAGATCTTCTGTTCTCCTTCGACTACGTTTTCTGTAGTAATCGATGGCTGTATTGACCATTATACGTTTTATCCATGCTTTTAAGGATGTACCGACCGTATACTTGGATACATGTCTGAAGACTTTAATAAAACCTTCGTGTAATATATCTAAGGCTTCCTCTTCGTCTGTTGCATACCTGAGACAGACAGGATACATCATCGAGTAGTGGTCTTCATACATCTTTTTCTGGGCCCATTCCTCATTAGAAATGCAGGCTTTGATAAAGTCGTTTTCCGTTTGTTTAATATCTATTGTCAATTCCATGGGAGCTAAAGTATTGCTCAAATACCTATGATGAAATATAATTGCACCTGAATAACGATAAATTAACCTCAGATGCTGCTGTTATTTAAAATTATTTTAAAATAATAACCTATGAGTGACTTATGAAATGGTTGACTTTTGTACGATTAATTGACTCGAATGGTTATTATATTGATAATTAATTCTTTATATATATGAAGTTAATTCCATATGATCTATATTTTCACTTTTTATAATTGTATCTGTTAGGTAAGTTTATTTCTTAGTGTAAATGGTAAGGTCAAGCCCGAATTAGACATTGAATTATATTATATGAACAAAAAGCAAGTACATACAGAGCCTCAATAAGTTGTCTGCATAGATTAAATCATTAAATATTCTATCGAATAAAAGCACCATCTGATTATATTTGCAACACAATCAACATTATAGACATTATACAATATTCTGATATGAATATTGTCCCACATATAAGCAGACAAAGGCAATGAGCAAAGTAAAACGTATAAATCTTGATCTAAACCCAGATGGTGGAGGATTAGGGAGTATGTATAAGGAGTATTTTCTGGATTATGCTTCTTATGTGATCTTAGAGAGAGCTGTACCAGGAATCGTCGATGGACTTAAGCCTGTACAGAGAAGGATATTGCACAGCATGAAGCAGATGGATGACGGCAGATTCCATAAGGTCGCTAATGTCATCGGACAGACGATGCAGTATCATCCACATGGAGATGCAGCCATCGGAGCAGCACTGGTCAATCTTGGACAGAAGGAATTACTAATAGATACTCAAGGTAACTGGGGTGATTATAGGACAGGAGACTCTGCCGCTGCGGCAAGATATATAGAGGCAAGACTGACTAAGTTTGCGCTGGAGGTCGCATTTAACCCAAAGACTACAGAGTGGCAGATGTCTTATGATGGTCGTAATCGCGAGCCGATCGACTTACCGATGAAGTTCCCTCTCGTCTTAGCACAAGGTGTCGAAGGTATTGCAGTCGGCCTATCTACTAAGATATTGCCACATAATTTCATAGAACTCATTAAGGCATCTATCAAGGCTCTACAAGGCAAGTACTTCAAGTTATACCCTGATTTCGCGACGGGTGGCAAGGCAGATGTATCAGAATATAATAGTGGTAAGAGAGGTGGTAAGGTCAAGGTAAGAGCAACGATCAAGCAGATAGACAAGAAGACATTAGCAATTACAGAATTACCTTATGGTGTCACGACTAATTCTCTAATAGACAGCATACTGAAAGCCAACGACAAAGGTAAAATCCAAATCAAAAAAGTCACTGATAATACAGCTGCCGATATAGAGATCATGCTAGAATTACCATCTGGTGTATCTCCAGATCAGACATTGGAAGCCTTGTATGCATTCACTAATTGTGAGGTATCGATATCTCCTAATGCTGTCGTAATCATGGATAAGAAGCCCGTCTTCCTAGGAGTGGAAGAACTGCTTAAGATCTCAGCCGAGAATACGAAGAACTTACTTAAGCTCGAATTAGAAATCAAACGTGATGAATTATTAGAGAAGTGGCATTCGGTGAGTTTAGAAAAAATTTTCATCGAAAATAGAATCTATAGAGATATAGAGGAGGCGGAATCATTTGAAGAAGTGATAAAGATCATCGGTAAGGGACTTAAGAAATACGTCGCTACTCCCAGCGATAAGGCTAAGAAAGGTGATAAGCGGATACAACTCAAAAGAGATATCACGGAAGAAGATATCATCAGGCTTACCGAGATCAAGATCAAGAAAATCTCGAAGTACAACAAATTTAAAACGGATGAATTACTTGCCAGCATCGAAGCGGAGCTTAAGCAGGTCAATCATGACATAAAACATATTGTAGAATTTGCAGTGGCATACTTTCAGAACCTCTTAGAGAAATATGGTAAGGGAAGAGAGAGAAGAACTGAGATTGCAGAACTCCATACAATCAAAGCTGTAACTGTAGTTGCAAAGAATGCTAAGTTATATGTAGAGCGTAAGGAAGGGTTTATAGGAAAAAGTCTTAAGAAAGAGGAGTTCGTATCTGAGTGCTCAGACATAGATGATGTCATCGGTATCACTGGGGCTGCTAAAATGAAAGTCGTCCGGGTAGGCGATAAAGTATTCATAGGAAAAAACATCTTGCATACGGCTGTCTGGAAAAAAGGAGATGAGCGTACCACTTACAATATGATCTACATAGATGGTAAGACAGGCAAGGCATTCGCTAAGCGATTTAATGTAAAGTCTATCACACGAGATAAGGAATACCCTATCGGAACTGATGATAAGAAAACGAAAATCGTATATTTTGCTGCTCACCCGAATGGTGAAACAGAAACTGTAGAGATTAAATTAACGGCAGGATGTAGGGCTCAGAAGAAAACTTTCGAATTCGATTTTGCAGATTTAGATATTAAAGGTCGAGGGGCAAAAGGCAACACAGTTACCAAGTATCCGATACGTAAGGTTACCCAATTAGAGATCGGAGAAAGTAGTCTCGGAAGTATCAAAGCATGGATCGATACTGCAAATGGTAGACTGAATAAAGAAGGTAGAGGTAAGTACCTCGGAGAATTCGATGCTGGAGATATGATTATCACCGTCTATAAGAATGGAACTTACATGCTGAGTGAATTTAACTTTGACAAAAAGTATGATGGTTCTAATCTTGTCGATGCTGCTAAGTTGTATGAAGAGACGGTGCTAAGCTGTATCTATTATGAAGCTGAGAAAGGATGGACTATGGTGAAGCGATTCTATATAGAAACGAATCATGAGGATACCTTCACCAGATTTATTACTGATCATAAGATGAGTAAGCTCTATTATGCATCATTAGATGAGAGTCCGCAGGTTAAGTTCTCGTATCGTCAAGACAAACAAAAGCATGAGGAAGAACTAGAATTGGCAGAATTCATAGATGTAAAAGGATGGAAAGCTGTCGGAAATAAGTTAGGCGAATATAAAATATTGAAAATATATGGTATCAATGAAGTACAATATGAGCCAGAAGTAGAAGAGGAAGAGGAAAAAAGTTCCACTCCGCCAAAAAAAAAGCAAATAATTAAGCGGAAACCAGTGACAAAACCACCTGCGGACAGTCTTAATACCAAATCAGAGACTGCAAAGTCTAATAAAGGAGGAAAGAAAGGTCTCTCTCCAGGTGACACCATAGAATTTGATTTTTAGAAAATTTACGAAAAAACGAAATCCTAACCGCATGACTATTTTACCCTTTTTGAGTTTTTCTGCTGTAATCGTACTAATTCTTATATGGTATCTAGCAGATAGAGGCGAGATCTAATCTACCTTACAGTAAAAGCATTTATATACTACTCCCCATTTCTTGAGAGTTCTGCTATAGATATATTATTTAAGAGAACATCCTTAAGAACAAATCTTCCATCTGCAACCATTACTTATGCAAAAGTTGTCAATACTAATGCAAAAGTTGTCAAGCTTCTATCCCTGGTAGAATCATTATATATTTTCTCTGCTCTGGATGTATTAGATTCTTCCATTTAGAATCTATCAAATGGATAATCTATCTATACTGTGTGAGTTATATTCCTCAAAAGGGATGTTCAGAAGTAATCCAATCTGCTTACACTCAGTTTATTACAGTGTTACAAATTACATCATTACTCAATAATTGGATAAATACAGCCTATAAGGGGGCACTTGCCTATCAGATTTGTCATGATTTTTGTAAAAAATCCCGCCAAATCCCCTCAGACTTTATATCCTAATCCCTGCTATTCTTGCAGGGCTAAACATAATGTAATCCCTCTGGGATTAAAACTTCTTACTTCTGAATATCCCTAAAAAGGGATGTTCAGATACACTATAACTCCCATTTATTCAATTACTTATTTTGTAATATCTATTATTTACTATTCCCGATAATTGACTGAATTTGTCAAATAACGGGGTAATGCATCTACCGAATTTGTCATAATTTTTGGTCAGCTCGCCCAACTCCGAAGGTTATCGGAGTTCCATCATTACAAGATGACAATTGTCATCTTGTTGGTTTGCACCAACATTCTGTCTTGCCAAATTGCTTTCCCACAATTCATTTACCAGAACTTACGTTCTGAGCCGTAAAGGTGTGGCACCTACGTTCCGAGACACTCGCGAGTTCTCGAGACCCCGCGGAGCGCCATTCGCTTACTTTTGAACATCCCTAAGAATGACGCTTATATCCTGCTGAGCTTAGATAATCTCAGCGTTAAAAAAATATCTATCTCCTAGTTGGCCAGCAGGCTCCATTGGTATAATACCCTACACTATACGCTGCGTCCGAGCATATTCTAATCCCTCCTTCCACCATTCTTGCATCTGTTGTGGCTCAAAGAAAAAAGCATGATGGGTAAGTACTCTTGGTGTAAAGATGAAGTTGACTTTCACATTTTTATTATAAATACTTTGCAAGTGGCCTAAAAGTACATCATCATAAGCAATTTGCTTTTGCATAAACATGAAAGACTTAAGCAGTAAGTCAAAGGGATTGGAAGATTTAATATTAGTCTGTGGGCGTCTTCGTGGGTTAAGGACAATAACATCTATAACCGATGCGCCTAAGCTTATCGCTTCTTCTATAGGAATATAATTTCCGAATCCACCATCAGCATATTCATAATCATTTTTTTCTACCACACTCATGAACGGGATGAAGCTACTCGATGCCCACATCCAGTCGATGAAGTCTTCGTAACTACAATCTTTCGCATACTTGTACTCTACCCTTGTTCTTGAAATATTAGATACTGTGACAATGACATTCTTATCAGATGCTTTAATGGCATTAAAGTCCTCTTCTGATACAGTATTACTGATGGTTCTGCGTAGAGCTTCTGTCTCACCAAAGGTCTTCTTACCCTTAAGAAACATTTTTACAGTATTAAAATGATTTATGGAGACTGATAATTTATTATCTGCAGAGTACTTGAAGTTAAACGGACAGGTACTATATATATCAGATTGCTGTACGCTTGTGTACATCTTTTTTATCTTATCGATATAGCCTAATGAGAGGTGAGGTATAAGCAGTGAGCCCGTAGAAGAACCTACAAAGACATCATATTCTATGCCTCGTTCTGTGATGAGTTGCTCCGCTACACCTCCTGCAAAAGCACCCTTACTACCCCCTCCTGATATAACCAAAGCCCTCATTTCTGATAAAATATTATTTGTGCAAAGCTAAATAGAAGTTTTATCTACTGCAATATAAAGAATAGTGTCTATTTTGTGGATGTAGCATACAACGGAAGATATGACAGAAAAGCAAGTTAATTCGTTCTTTGGAAACCTTTGGGAAAGAAGGGTTGCGCAATTTACAGTTGCCTACGTGGAAGTTGCATGGCATGTCATCAGAGGAATACCGCAAACAAGGACAGTTAGAATATCAACAAGTTACTGAATAGATAATATAAACCAGGGGATGTACAATTGAAGTAAGAATTATCAAAACCAAAATTATACCAAGGCAAAATCAATGAAGCTAAAAATGCATATAAAATGGTCAAAGACTATATAGAATTACAGAATCAGAATACCTTTATTATAAGGACTTAAAAAAATATGAGGCAGAACTTGCGGTACAATGAGTAAAGAGAGAAAGGATAATCAATTTATAAAAAAACCATATTACGAAGGAGGTATTACGGCTCTTAGGAAATTCATCAAAGAAAATCTGAAGTACCCCAAAGAAGCTCTCGCTAAGAAGATCGAAGGGACGGTACTTGTCCGACATGATATCGATCATAAAGGAAAAGTTATAGGCGCAAAGGTACTTAAAGGCATAGGTCACGGATGCGACGAGGAGGCCACTCGATTAATAAAATTACTCCAATACGAAGTTCCTAAAGGCCCAAGAAAATTAAAGGTCACTTTCCATAAGGATACAAAAATTAATTTCCGTCTACCTAAAGAAAAGGTCAAAAAAGTAGAAGCCAAAAAACCTACTAAGATCCAAGGCAATCAAGGTAAATTATCTATATCCTATACTGTAACTCCAAAAAAAGGAAAAGCTAAAAAAGTCAAGAAATCTTATAGCTATAGCATCTGATATAAGTCAAAACATCAGTAGAATTGTGGTCAATAATAACCCTTGAGTGTGTAACAGAAATTAGCTTGTTAAGCTACACCATTGCCTTAAATGCTCTTAACGCATTATCTAACCTTTCATTAGATTCAGTAGCTCCTAAGAGTGTAATAATCTCAAATAAATCTGGACCTGTCAGAGAACCACACATCATAATACGAAGCAGCGGCAAGTATACACCCATCTTTAGTTCATTATCATTAAGATAAGTCTTTACATTGTCAGTCAGCTTAGCTGCATCATTATCTGCAGCTGCAATCATCGACTTTATCGCATCAAAATGTGTGTCTAATTCTGGCGTGTATCTCTTCTTAACCTGCTTCTGATCATACTCCGTGGGGGCAATAAAAAAGAAAACACCTTCTGTATAGAAATCTGGATATAAGGTAATACGTTCTTGCATAAGGGCAATATAGTTCGTCAAGTAGGCATCATCTACAGTGACATTATTCTGAGATAACACACCCTTAGCAACTGGCAGTAATTCTTCGACGCTTTGATTATGTATGTAACTTTGGTTAAACCACTTAGCTTTCTCTACATCGAATCTTGCACCACTCTTTACAATTTTCTCCAGAGAGAACATCTCTATCATTCTCTCTACAGTCATCACTTCCTCATCATTACCAGGGTTCCATCCTAAGAGAACAAGAAAATTAAGTAGAGCATTAGGATTGTAGCCATGCTCTCGGAATCCTGCATACGTTTCCTCTTCTTGCTGCCACTCCAGTGGGAATACAGGAAATCCGAACTTAGCACCATCACGCTTGCTCAGCTTTCCCTTACCAGATGGCTTTAGGATTAACGGTAAGTGTGTGTACTTTGGTGCTTCCCACCCTAAGAAACGATACATCAGCACATGATGTGCTGTGCTCGATAACCACTCTTCTCCTCTGATAACGTGTGTGATTTCCATCAGATGATCATCTACTATATTAGCGAGGTGATAAGTGGGCATTCCATCATTCTTTAGGATGACCTTATCGTCTAACTCATCGGTATTAAAACTTACATTTTCTCTGACAAGATCTGTAAAAGTGACTACTTCATTTATCGGCATTTTTAGCCTAATGATTACATCTTCATTTTTATCGATCAGCGTTTTTGATTCTTCTGGTGACAGTGTGAGACTATTTCTCATCAGAGATCTTGTCCTATGATCATACTTGGCTGAGTGGTGACCGAGAGCTTCCTGGTCTGTTCTCATCTTAGACAATTCCTCTGACGTATCGAATGCATAATAAGCATGTCCTTTCTCTACAAGCTCGTGAGCATATTTTGCATATTGTCCCTTACGTTCGGATTGTCTATATGGGCCGTAGTCGCCGCCTTGATCAGGTCCTTCATCAGGCGTCAATCCTAACCAGTCCAGTGCCTCCTTAATATAATCTTCTGCACCTTCTACATATCTATTCTGATCTGTATCCTCTACTCTCAAGATAAAGCTACCTCCACTCTGCTTAGCAAAAAGATAATTATATAATGCTGTACGGACACCTCCTATGTGCAAGGGGCCTGTAGGACTTGGGGCAAATCTAACTCGTACTTTTTCACTCATCTGTAATGGTCATTATTTATTAGCCGCGAAGGTAGATTAATTAAATTTATTATGAGCGAGAATTAACAATGTAGTATCGAGCTATTCTTCTATTATTTTCTTAACTCGTCCCACTTCCCCTGTGTCTAACATAACCTTAATCCCATGAGGGTGATTCTTAGATTTTGTCAATATCCGTTTGACCAACCCTTGAGTTAATTCGCCTGATGATTGATTCTGCTTTTCTACAACTTCCACTAGATCGCCGATAGAGATTGTACTTCTAATATTTCCTTCCATATTTCTCTTTAGTTAACATTGTAGTTTCACAATTACTCTTCTTTCTCAAATATCAATTCATAGTAACTCGCAGATCCATATCCTTTTATTGCAGGTGCAAATATTTGTACAAACCGCCATCCTTCACTTGCGAAGTACTTGATGATCTCTTGGTAATCTTCGGCTGGTTTTACACTAAGAAACTTAGTCTTTAATTCTACTCTGACAAACTCGTATTTATACATAGATTCTTAATTAATACTAAAATTAACTAATTGAGCTTATTTTACTTTGTCAGTATTAAGAAAATAAGTTTTAGACAACTGAATTAGTTAATTTGCACGATGTCTTTCCTAAAACTGAAACTACTCACCCCGATACTCGATAGAATAAATTCTTGTGGATTTGAGACTCCTACAGATATACAATCTAAAGTCATTCCCGTAGCACTGGAAGGACGGGATCTGTTGGGTATTGCAAAGACTGGCTCAGGTAAGACTGCAAGTTTCGTATTACCCATCTTACACTCCATATTGTCTCAGGAAGAAGGCACACGCAGTAGACAACCTAAAGTTTTAGTATTAGTACCTACTCGAGAACTGGCTATCCAAGTGAGTGATGTATTTAGAGAATTGTCACCTAATATACCCCGTTCTGTCAAATGTATGCCCGTATACGGAGGCGTGTCTATCAATCCGCAAATGAAGGCTATCTATGGTATAGAAATATTAGTCGCTACGCCTGGCCGACTATTAGACTTACAAAGATCTAATGCAGTGGATCTATATAAGGTCAAAACATTGGTAATAGACGAAGCAGATAAGATGCTCAATATGGGTTTTGAAAAACAGATGGAAGAAATTCTTAATCTCTTACCGACCAAAAGACAGAATATGCTTTTCTCAGCTACATTAAGTGAAAAGTTATCCGGACTAAATAAAGTGTTGCTTGTAGATCCCGTTACCATTCAGATACAAGATAATGTCGATACGGTAAATCTTATAAATCTATCAGGTTACTTTGTCAGTGATGATCGAAAGGGGCCTCTACTCAGGCATATAATCAGGGAACAGAATATGCAGCAAGTATTAGTCTTTACATCATCTGGACAGAAGGCAGATAAGGTCGCTGACAAATTAACTAAGAATGGAATAGAGGCTCTATCTATTCATGGTAAGAAAAGTCAATCTGCGAGAAAGGGTGTATTAGAAAAATTCAAAACAGGAAAGCTGCAAGTCATGGTAGCAACTGACTTAATTTCGAGAGGTATAGATATCAGTGAGCTTCCCTATGTTATAAATTATGAACTACCAAGATCACCGAAAGACTTTATACACAGAATAGGCCGGACTGGAAGAGCTGATTCCAAAGGATTAGCCATTACATTTGTCAATAGAGAAGAGACACATCATTTCAAAGTAATCCTCAAAAAAGCGAAACGATACACAGACATGATAGATAGTGAGTTATTAGATTTCTAGCATATACTTAGAATTAAATCATTTCTGAATAACAGCTTATTCTTAAAGATTACAATCCCACCAACTAACTTATCACTAAAAAGAAAACGTCGATAGTCGAATCTCAAATGTCGTCGTAGCCACATGAGTCAATGATTGTAATACAAAAATCATTTAAATAACCTGTTGATCTTTTAAATCACAGTTTATTCTTTATTTTTAATTACCTCATAATCTTAAATTATAACTATGAAAAGAATATTTCCGATTCTGATATTTCTTATTCTGGCAACCTCCTGCAGCAAGGATGAACCAATAGTGGAGGTACCAACTAATACACAAGTTGATAATAGCTCGCTGGAATTTTATATCTATGAATGCAAAACAATTCATTGTACTGAAAAGATTCCAATCAGTAATTTGAATATTGAGATCTATGAAATAAAAGAAGATGCTGAAGCAGGCATTAACCCTATAAAGACAGCAGTATCTAATGCTGATGGAAAAGCAACAATCTCTATAATCAATTCGGAAAGAGTCTATGTCAAAATCGATTTTGAAGAATTCGGTACTTATATATCATTACAAAGGTTAGCTAATAACGCAACAGTCAGTTATCATGATGTCAGATGTCTTAGTGGATACGCTTATCAAAGCAATGACGACAATCAACTGATACAGAATCATATCAGCCTGGGTCGACCAGCAGTGGGACAACAGAGTACTTACAAATATTATCAGAATAACAATCATATATCGTACACACCCTTAGAGTACTCGGATGTAGAACTGAACGTCAGGATTGTAGATCAGATAGATGTTAATCGGTTTGTTGTTAGAGAATCTATAGATTCTATATTTGGTCTATTAGGTTCGCCCATATACCCGCAATCAAAAGTTGTTACTAATGAATGGCATTTTGATAATGACTCATTGCATATTCTCCCCTATGCAGAAGACTACAAGGGATCATTTGTATGGAATATTTCTGGAGACTACTATCCCCGAGAAGCTAACGGTTATAGTTTCTCCCTAATAAGAGGCTCAGAGAATGGAATCGATATGACTACTGAAAATGTATCAATCAATGACGGATGCGAGGGCACCAGCTATGTAGAAGACTATATTTTATTTGGCAATGAATACAATGAGTTAATCACAGACATTGTAACTTATACTTTTGCAGATGGACCTCTAAAGATGAGAGTATATAATCTGAACGATGGCGTTGTTAGGTCTTTGGATTTTTTCAGTGGTATGTCTTTAGCAACTCATGGGTTTGACTTGGTTTTGGATTAGGAGATAGATTCTCCAGAACAAATAACATATATTACTATTCTATAAAATCTAATGTCTATTAAAATTATCTGGCTTGCAGTATTTATTTTAGTAGCTATAGATATGTTTTCTATTATTTTTAAAACCATCTTACTATAAAATGAAAAATCTAACATTTTGCAAGTTGCTTTTAGCGTTCTTATTAATTGGTATAAATTTTCTTTCTCTGGATGCACAGATGATTGATATATCTACCCAAGCGCAAGTAGATGCGTGGAATCAGTCTACCTCAGAAATTCCCCAAGGTATGGTTATCACTATTACAGGAGAAGATATCGTCAATATTGATTCCCTTTCGAGCATCGTTACGATATCTGGCGAATTATCAATAACTGAAAACGCAAACTTAATCAATGTCAACGGATTGAAAAATTTAGAGAATGTGAAGGGTCTATTGCGAATAAATAAAAACCCCAAATTATTGGACATAGATGCCTTATCGAGACTATCAGATATAGAAGGAACCGTAGCTATACAGAGAAATGAATCTCTTCAGAACATATATGGCTTATCAAGTCTGAATGATGTAAGTGGATTACTAGATATATTTGTAATACCGAACTTATCGAATATAGATGCCTTATCAAATATTTCAGAATTGACAGGTATAATATCTCTTAGATACAATGAAAATTTAGTGGACCTAAGCGCCTTTCAAAACTATACATATCTGGATGGTATAATCATATTACATTCTAATGATAGATTATCGAACATAGATGGATTATCCAATATCACGGAAATAGGAGAAGATGGAGTCATCAGAATCACATTAAATGAATCATTAGAAAATATAGATGGCTTGTCTAATATAAATGATGTATCAGGTAGATTGCTAATAGATCTCAATAATAAGATAGAAAATATGGATGGACTATCAGGAATAAATAACGTAAGTGGTAAATTATCTATCACAAATCATACTAGACTAATGCATATAAATGGATTAGTAAACCTCAGAGAAGTATCTGGTGAACTTAAAATATCAGGTAATGACAATCTTGAGAACATAGACGGCTTATCATATCTGTCTATTGTCACTGGAGAAATTAGTATAGAAGGCAATAGTACATTAGCAGATTGTTGTGGACTCTTATCTATCTTAGAATCTGAACAAATAGAAAGTTTAGAATTGAGAAATAATCTTTTGGGGTGTAATTCAGAGCAGGAAATTTTTGACTACGAATGTGTCACTTCATCTACATCTGATCTATCAGATGCATATTCTACCTATCTTTCTTGTAAAGCTAATCCGACTAATGATGACTTCGAAATTAGTTACGGTGTACCTTCTTCTGGTTATACTTTTAAGTTGTATGATATGATCGGATCATCTATATTTTCTATAGAGTTATCTCCTGAATATGAAAAGCTAATCATAAGAAAATCACTACCTGCTGGCATGTATGTGGGTGTATTATACAATGGACGTTCCTGGTTTACAAGTATTAGATTGATTAGGGTTTAGCCAGTTTTAAATTGGCAGTCTACTTCTTCTGGAAATTGGAAAAGATGACCAAAAAAGTTACCTCTTATTCTTCTTTTTCATGTTCTGTATTTTGTCACCTCGTTTTATAGGTTTCTTGTAGCGTTCTTTTAATTTTTTATTATAACTTTTTCTGACTTGATTTTGCTTGCTATTCTTTGCTGATTTTTCATGCATAGAACCGCCACCTTTCGGTATGACAATGTTATCATCTATATCGTCAGGATATATCGATGGATCTTCCTCTGGAGTGAGTCGAGTAGTGATCTCTACTTCTTCCGGAATATCAATAACTGGTATCTTGTAGTTCATTAGGCCTTCTATGGCATCCTTGAGGTCAGATTCTTTTTCACTATATAGAAGAATAGATTTTCCAAGTTGCCCTGCCCTACCCGTACGACCGATACGGTGGATATAATTCTCAGCGTATAAAGAAGTGTCAAAACTGATCACAGTCGTAATACCTTCTATATCAATACCCCTTGCAATGACATCAGTCGCGATAAGTATCCTACTCGTACCATCTCCAAATTTTTCTATGGATTTAGTTCGGTGATTTTGCTCTTTACTTGAGTGTATGACTGAAATTTCAGAATCAAAATCTAATGTCTCAAATAATCTATTAGCCCTAACTTTAGTGCCTACAAATATTAAGACTTTACTGTGCACTTCCTTATCTTTCAATATATGATTAAGAAGATTAACCTTAGTATAGAAATTAGGTACATCATAACATGTCTGACTAATTGTATCTAATGGCGTACCACTGATAGAGATCGTTTTCTTAACTGGATTAATCAGAAAGTCATCTATTAATTCATCCACATAAGTTGTCATGGTAGCTGAGAAAAGAATATTCTGACGCTTAGTGGGTAGGTATTCAAAGATATTTCTCAATTGTGTTTTGAATCCGAAATCTAACATGATGTCGACTTCGTCGATTACTAATTTCTTAATGGACTTAAGACGTAATGCGCCACAAAGTGCTAAGTCATACAATCGTCTGGGTGTCCCGACGATAATATCGAGCCCTTCGAATATGGCACGCTTCTGAGTTTTTATATTCGTTCCTCCGTAGACACCTGTTACTCTTAGGGTCATGTATGTAGAAAGTTTTTCGATTTCCTCAACGATCTGGAGGACGAGTTCCCTTGTGGGTACAAGGATTAAGACTCTTGGATATTCTTGGTCAGAAAACTTTAAGTCTTGTAGAATAGGAAGCAAAAAAGCAAACGTCTTACCAGTACCAGTCTGTGCAATACCTACAAAATCAGAGCCAGCCAATATCGGAGAATATGACGCCTCTTGTATAGGCGTAGGCTTTTCTATACCTATATCTATGAGTGCATTACGCAATGGTTTTTTGATCTTGAAATCTTCAAACGTTTTCATGCTGCAAGGTAATTGAGATAAGGTTCTTATGTGCAGATTTCTGGAAAATATTTTAGATCTTTCTTCCCTTAATGTATACACTCTTAAGCATTTTGCAATAGCACTCATTAATTAGAAAGCTAACCCTATCTAAGATTATCTGCCCACATGAATACGCCGATAGAACCTTTGATAATAAGATCTATATATGATCATGTCTGTTCTGTAGGTTTGATAATTTCATTCTTTTCGAATTCTCTATAGATCATTTTCTCAGAAAACTGATTCCATAATTCTACTGGTGCTTCAAAGGGCTTGTCGTATAGAGATTTAATATATTGTACATGTATTTATTTTTATAACATTAAACAATCATTGATAAATTGCAAATAAAAAAAATCTGAATAAGATCTTTGTAATGTATTCCTTGACTAAGTTTTAATAGAGGTACAAATTATTTTGAATATCTAATTCTTAAATTATGCTCAGCATCTCTCAATAAAACAGGCATATATTATCCATAATAGATCACTATTATGACTGGAATCCAGTTAATATTATAAATATATAGCTCATTCACCAACCATTGTCTTTCTATCAGCAACATTAAGAATAGAAAGCATAATTTATGGGATTAGCAATTACACATAAACAAAAGCAGAAAAATCCGATTTTGGGCATAGAACGAAGGACAGAAGAAGAGTTAATCAGAAGTGTGGCTTCTGGCAATCGGGCTGCCCAGAAAGAACTCTATCAGAAGTACTTTGGTAAAATGTCTGGTATCGCCATCAGGTACACCAGGACTAAAGAGGAGGCCTATGAGGTACTCAATGATGCCTTCATGAAGGTCTTTAAATCTATAAATACTTATAAGGGGGATGGTCAACTCTCAGCGTGGATATATAAGATCGTTCTCTATACGACGTATGCCTATGCTCGTAAAAACTACAAAGTCAACGAGATAAAAACCGAAATACAACCCCAAGATATTACTGTAGAAAATGAAGCGATCTCTAATATGGGCTTAGAGATGATATATAAAAACATCCAGAAGCTTCCAGATTCTTATCGATTGGTTTTTTCCATGTATGTATTAGACAATCTAAAGCATAAGGAAATAGCTGAGCAACTAAAAATATCAGTAGGAACATCGAAATGGTATCTCTCCACTGCGAGAATTAAATTACAAGAACTCTTAAAAGAAGCATAGATATGAACAATAATAATTCACAATTCGACAAAAAGCTTCACGATAGATTATCTAACGAAGAATTACCATTTGATCCAATGGCATGGGAGATGATGGAAGAAAAATTAGATGACGAACCTAAGAGACGATTCCTATTTTGGATCACCAGGTACAGATACTTATTAGGAAGCTTATCCATATTACTCATAGCAGCAATTACTTACTGGTCATTTCATTATAACAACATTCAAGCTAGAGGTCACTCAGAATTAGTATCCATTGACGATTCTATGTCTAATCCTACCCTAATCATGAATACTACTTCTGATTCCTCTACCTCTACAGCCATTCCGTCTGCAGAAATCTCGCCGACAACTAATAATACAATCAAGTCTTCGCCAAATTATATATTCTCTACAGAGAAGAATTCTGCGGCAATAAAAAACCCGGTATCCGGTGAGGCAGATAATGTCGTCACTCGTAAATTGGTAACAAAGAATGTAATTATAAAAGAAGAACAACAGACAAACGATGTATCTACATACGATCCGATAATAGGTGACACAGACGAGATTACATCAGGCATTACAAATATAGAACAGACAAAAATTAGTGAATCTGTACATAACTTTATATCAGAAGAAATCAAGACACTTGACAACATTGAAATAGAAGAGCTATCTATTTTAAATAATACATCGTCGTCTTTATTTACTTATAATAGAGAAGTTGTTTTTATTGCAAATATAGTAGAGGTAGCACAAAAAATCGATCGTCCTAAGCATCAGATTAATATGACAATAGGTGCTGGGATGACACAGGTTGATATTGACGATCCTTTTGTCGGAAATATAACGCCTACGGCAATTGCTAAGCAAGAAATATTCTTATCTCTATCCTACTTGTATAGAATGCATCGGAACTGGGGTATAGAGATAGGTGCTCAAGCCGCATTTCAATCACAAAAAATAGGACACTATTTTCAAGAAGGAGATTTTGACTTTTCTGTATCAGAATATGGCAGGGTATATGTCGGTGCATACGATTCCAAGTATGAATTATTTTCTAATATTCATTTTTTATTACCACTTAATCAGCGGTCAGAATTAGATATATATGGAGGCTTCTATGCTCTAAATCCCTTTAGTGAAACAGGAGCAGGAGGATTTTTAGTTAGCGCAGGAACACGATCTATTTTAAATAATAACGATATTACATTGATAAGATCACGAGTAATTGGAGATATAGGAATTTTTAATGGTGGCAGGATGAAGCTCGGATTTAATTATAATTTCTTGACTAACAAACTTAACAATGTCGGTATCGGCATAGCTTACATGCAAGAAATTAATAATGTTTTCGAAGGCACTTATTACTTAATCCAAAATTCTGAAGAAACCAGAGTTTTGGGAAATTTAAGAACTAATCCTTCTGGCTTCAAAGTACAAATGACTTATGGGTTTGGAATGAAAAAATTTCCATGGAGTAAAAAGACATTGAATAGTCCATCCCCTAAGACACCTTGGTATGTCGGTGTACGTTATGGTAATAAATCTTATATCTATAATGATGATCTAACGAAAGACTTAGTCAGTGCAAATACTAACAAATATCAAAGTATATCTGTAGGTCATTATATCAAACAAAAAATGGCTTTTGAGTTTGGCTTAGAATACTCTGAATTTGTTTTTTCTACTCCATTTGGTAATAATAGTTTTGGGTCGCAGCAGCAGAAGGTATTATCTGCTCCATTTGCATTGAGATACGATCTAATACAGACTGACAGATTATCCCTTTATGGTAAAGGAGTATTCAGCACAGATTTCAGAATACTTTCTCAAAATCCATTTACAACATCTGGAACTGGATTTGTAACTGATGAGAATAACCTACTCTTAAGTACAGGCATAGAAGCTGGAATAGACTTCAGAATATTTAGCGGAGTTAATTTAGGAGTCGTCGGTAAGTACAATCATGCATTTAGTAGAACGGCTTTAGTACAGTTCCCTGAGCTCTCTGCACAGAATGAAATTGTATTCAGAGATATTAATCTTAAGAACACATACTTCTCTTGGGGAGTGGAGCTAAAATATCTTTTCAATAGAAGAAGAAATGGATAGACCTTAAGAATATAATACCAGACTCATAAACAATAAATCATTAATTCATTTAATAATTATATAAACAACAGATTTATGAAAAATCAAATCTTATTCCTATTTCTTTTAGTATTCACAATTGCATGTAACAAAAGTGATGAGACACCCACCTTACAAGAAAAAGTAATAGGTGAATGGCAGATCAATTCCTTCGTTATTAATTCTTGTGATGATGAAAGTGAAAACTTGCCTATAACATTTTCTAATGATGAGGGCTGCATAGATGTAATGGGTGACACGAGTTGCATGTCTATTAACATATTCGAAAATGGGAAAGCTGAAGTAAGTGATGCTGGAACCGACGACCCCCAAGAGGTAATCAAGCTGACTTATACGTTAGACGAGGTTAATAATTCCATTGAGCTATGCGATGGCATAGAGGATTGTCTAACTTTCTCAATGAGAAATGCTGGCCTATTTAATGATATGGATGAAGATGGATGCATCTGTATAATGGGATTCAAAAAGATGTAATCGTATCAAAAAAATTAATCCAAATTCTAATGGAGAGACTGTTATCAGTTTCTCCATTTTCTATCGATTAAGTACTGTAGTCAAATTAAGGGCTTAAGTATAACCAATCAGGCTGACAGTTCTCTATTAAAAATATGTAAGTAACCTGGCTAAGCCTGTCATACTTCTGCCATGGGAACCTCATCCTGCGATACAATAAAATCTTAAAACACCAAAGGGCACTATACCCATTATAATTAGCTACCTTGCAAATAGTATTATGAAGCGGTAGAGGCTTACATAATAATCTCACTCAGCATAGAAATAATCTAATTATAATGAATAACAAAAATCTAAATATAGCTGTCCTAATAGATGGTGATAATATCCCATCGGCTCATGTCAAGGAAATGATGGAAGAAATTGCGAAGTACGGTAACCCTACGATTAAGAGAATCTACGGTGACTGGACAAGACCTGGATTGAAAAAGTGGAAAAATCTATTGTTAGAAAATGCTATTACCCCAGTGCAACAATATGGTTATACCAAAGGCAAAAATGCAACTGACTCTGCGATGATCATAGATGCTATGGATATCCTCTATAGCGGAAAAGTCAATGGATTCTGTCTCGTGTCTAGTGATAGTGACTTCACACGATTAGCGACCCGATTGCGTGAGGCTGGTATGCAGGTCATCGGTATAGGCGAAAAGAAAACTCCTAACCCATTTATTGTAGCCTGCGATAAGTTTATCTATATAGAAATCCTTAAGAAAAGAACCGAAAAGAAAATAGAAAACAAAGAAGTCACAGAATCAGAAGTCGACGAAATAACTAAGAAAGATATCAAACTCATCTCTTCTACTATTAACGATTTGTCAGATGAAGATGGCTGGGCATTCTTAGGTGACGTCGGTAGTCTGTTATTGAAAAAGCAACCTAACTTCGATTCCAGAAATTATGGTTTCGAGAAACTGACACCACTCATTAAGTCTACTGGACACTTCGATATAGAACAAAGAGAAAATACTAAGAGTAGACACAAACTTATTTTCGTGAAGAATAAAGTGAAGCGTAATACGAGGGGGCGGAAGCGGTAGTTTATTTTAGTACATAGAGATGTTCAGAAGTAAGCAAATGGCGCCGTAGGTGCCACACCTTTATAGCCCAGCACGTAAGTTCTGGGTAAAAGAAATAGTAAGGAGGCAATTTGGCAAGACAGAATGTTGGTACAAACCAACAAGATGACAATTGTCATCTTGTAATGATGGAACTCCGATAACTTTCGGAGGTGGGCAAGCTGACCAAAAATTATGACAAATTGGGTAGATGCGTTACCCCGTTATTTTGCAAAGTTCGTCAGTCATCGGGTATAGTAAACAATAAGTATTAGTATAAGTCATTAAATTATAGTGAATTATAGTATATATGAACATCCCTACATAGCATATTACATCTCAGCTACATGCTGAGACGAGCAAGATAGGGGATCAATCACATTAAATTTCAGCTCCAAGTTAAGATTAAAGTGAGTTCTCATTATCTATATAGTTTCTCTTAGATTTCTTAACATTTCTACAGTAGAAAAATAGTTCACTCCATGATCAATACAGACATCAGGCATCTTAATTCTTGACTTTCGTTCTGGTTCACTTTTTTCATGTGTTAGAACAGGAAGATTTTTATTTATGCCATAAGCTACAATCCAAGCATCCGCAGAATCGGTATTCAGAAATTCTTCAATTGCACGAGGATGAAAATGATCACTCTTGGAATTAGCCCATGTTGTTAAATTAGCATACTCTGTAATCGCAATGGAGGAATCTTTAAAAAAATCAACAGGAAGATTTTCTTTACACCAAGAGGTTAATTCATCATCATTCTTGAAAATCTCTTCTTTTACCTTATCTATACTTATTACAAGACTTGTATTTGCAAGGTCTTTGATTTTATTCCAAAAACTTGGAACTACATCAAAAGGATAAATAGCCCTGTGGGCTTGAATAAAAAAGTTTGAATCAAGAATGTATGGCCTCATGATTGAAGCAACTGTTCTCTCATGAAACGAGAATAAGTGTCACCCTTTAAACTTGTGAGCTTGTATGCATCTCTATAGAGAAGTTTGTTTTCATTTACAGCATTATTAATATAATTGGCGAATCTTAAACTGATTCTTTTCTTTACTGTTGCATAAAAGTTACCTCCAGTTCCTTGAATTTCCTTTTTCTGTTTTATAAAGTCACTGTAATTATTATAGAATTCGAAAAAGGAATCTTTACTTATTAAGTTTAGGTCAAGTAATCTTCTGCCTATCACAATCGGACTAACTTTAAATTGCCTACTTAACATTTTAATTCTTTGTTCTTTTCTGAACATTTTAGCTAATAATTTGCCAGGAACTAAAAATTCCGCAGCAATTTGATCACAAAGTAATTCTAATGGATCATCGGCCGGAAGCATATTACTTAAATCGAAAACTGCACTTTCTCCTAACCAAATATGAGCTAGTTCATGAATCAAGGTAAACATTTGAGCAGCTTTAGTATCACCAGAATTTATGTATAAAAAGGGAGCATATTCATTAACTAAAACAAACCCTCTGCATTCTTCAACACTGATTTTTCTTTTAGTATTATTTTCTACAATTCCATTGAATGTCACAATAACTCCTGCTTCTTCTATTTTATATGTTAGAAAATCTAATGTTCTTTCCCAAGTAGGATGTTTGGAAGCCCAATTTCGATTCAAATCTAAGGTCTCTCTAATGTCATTTACAACTGTCAAATATTCAGTGTCTAAATTATACTTACCAACGAATGGTAATTTTTCGTAGTTACTTTCTTTCATATATTCAGTTAGCCAAAGCTGCCGATCTTTGAGGATTTGGATGGTATGATATAGATTAAGAGAAACTTTAGAAGAAGGGTCTTTATCTGTTCTAAACAAAGGAATGGTAAGCTTTTCTTCAGGTAAATCATCAGAAAACATGTAGCCAAATGGAACATGTAACTTTTTTGTTAATTTTTCAAGTTGCTTAACTGTTGGATCAGATTCTTCATTTATCCATTCATTCAACTTTGGAAAACTTAATAAAAGATCCTCTAATTCAACACCTGCACGCTGAATTGCCCATTTTATATTGTTTCTATTGAATGTTTTGACTCTTGTTGCCATTATATCACAAAGATAACTGCTTTTATATTATTTAGTGTAAACCAAAAAAAGAGTCCCGACGAATAGTCGGAACTCTATCATGAGTGTATAATCCAGCATTACTCAATGGCTCTTTTATACATAATCGTTATTTACTCTACAATAATCATTTTCTTAGTATCAGAATAGCTATCACAGACAATGGAATAATACATAATGCCTGTGCCACCTACATCCTTAGCGTCAATCTCTAAGCTACTCTCCCCTAACGGTAGATCTCGATCTACACTGAATAATATCTTTCCTGCTGCGTCAAATATCTCAAGCCTTACATTCTGAGCTTTCGGCAAGTAGACCTTGATCTCAGTCTTATCTACGAATGGATTAGGCTCATTCTGATACATAATATAGTTATCAGATCGAGTAGAAGATCTTGTACTTAGCACTGGTACTTTAGTTATGTAATCAGAACCTATGTATATCTCTGGAGCAATCTTCTGCTCTATTAATGACAAGGTCTTATTCGTCTCATCCCACTGATCTACATCGATGTAGAATAGCGGTGTACTCGGACCAGATACAGCTCCATCTACTGATTGCCAACTGACATGTATATGACCATCATCGGTGATAACATAATTATCAGATTGTATATCTACGCTGCCTGGCAAGATACGTGTCGGAGAGAGTCCTGTCGCCTCCAGCGTAAACTGGAATCCATGTATCAGCCCATTATCATTAGAGTATATGGGTATGAGTGTACCTGCCTCAGCAGATTCTACTGACATATCGTAATACAACTGATGATTGCCTCTTTTCTCTGTATCAGCAGACTTAAGGGATAGATTCGCGGAACTATTCACATCTCCTATCTTGACACCTACAAAGTCATTACCGCCGTTCTCTGCTTGCATCGCTCTATCTATAATCACCTCATCAAACGGGAATGGATAATCAGTATCCAAGAACTCATAATCTGAATCTACAAATCTCCATGATGTATTATTACTAAAAGTATCTATCGATCCCAGAATCAATCTTCTAAGCTCTATCAGGTCTAACGCTGATACGGAAGCATCACCTGTCGCATCTGCTGCAATAATCTTATAAGGTGAATCCAAAGGATTATCTCTGAGTATATGAGATTGTATAAGAAGGATATCGAAGGTTGTTACACCGTTTAAGAAATTAATATTCTTAACTGGTCTGATCAGATAATTTGTGGCTTGCGGCATATTCTCGAATGTAAATCGTCCATCTGATTCTGTAATATCCATGTAATCTTCTCCCTCACCCATCGTCAGATATGTCTCTACCTCTTCTACAGTTTCGGTATTTTCTGTCTCTATCGTGCCAGCGATGATAGCCATCATTCCTTCTGTATCCTGGCAAGCTCCATTGTTATCTTGTAACTCTATCATAGCAGTACATACGGATTGATTACCTGCGGCATCGGTCACCCATACATCTACACTGACTGTCTGCATGACACCGTTAGGAATATCTGAGCAATCAAAATCTATAAATCCTTCTACCGTGTTCTGATCAAAAGATAAGATCAAGTCTTCCGGTGCTGTACAATTATCGGAACTGGATGCATTAAAGTCTGCAACCCATAATTGTAATTGCCCGTTGCTTGGCATAACACTTGCTGTCAGATTAACACATGCAGCTGTAGGCGATTTTCTATCTGCCACAGTAACGGTATAGGTACATGCCGTACTATTGCCACATCCATCAAAGGCTCCTATGACGACCACAACTTCTCCTGCTGACACATCAGTCACACTCACGCTCAGTGCATCACTCTGATCTGATCCGTCTATCTCATAACTACCATCTCCATCTGCATCGATCTGATATGTCCAGTCTACATCTTGCACAAAACCACAACTATTATCTGTAGCTGTATGCATAATGTTAAGAACTGGCAATATGCAATCTTCTGTCAGTATATCGACACTATAATCATCACACGATGCAATAACTGGACCCTCTGATTCCGTAATTTTAATCTCTTGCTCATACGTCCATCTTCCCGTATTATCACTTGGAAGCGCATCTACAGGTCTCTGGCACCAGTCTATGACTGTCCATATGTTTAATACCTTGAAACATACATTCTGAGCAAAGTAGAAGGTATCTGATTCTACACTGATACCGATCATAGCACAACCTGGTATATCTAAAACTGGCTCATCATCTGGTAATCCATCAGCACAATCTCCCTCGAAGTCAGCAGGCCAGATAATATTATCTATTGTGAATGGCTCAGCTGCTTGCAAGCTAATCGTTTGTTTACATTGCTGACCTGTCGCATCCACTGTCCATGTCCTTAAAATTCGACCTGTACTGCAATCACTTAGTAAATCCAGTTCATCCTCATACGTAGATGGTTCTATATTACAGATAGAAGAATTGGCCGGTGCTCCTGTCAGATTGATATTATTATAATCCTGTGTGCATGTTATCGTAATGTCATCAGGACAATTAAATTGCTGCAATGGAAAATCTGTCACGAATACTCTAACCATACATTCTCCAAAATAATCACCTGCGGTACCAAATACTTGATCACCATCAGCATCATCCCATACTCTAAGCATCACTTGGATTGGACTATTAAGCACATCTGCACAGCAGACCTTGACACTTTCACCAAATTCTAAATCACTGACATCTCCACATGCATCTGTCATTCTCAAGACTTGGTAATCCAATCCTGTACAATTATCAAATGATCCATCATCAAATATCTCAGCTCTTAGTTCTGCAATTCCTGTACTACTTAATGAGACATTCATATCTTGATTACAGACTACGTTAGGTCCGTAGTTATCCACGACATTGATATCAAAAGTACATCTGTTGAAATTACTACACTGGTCTCTAACTGTAATCTTAACAGTATGCATACCTGCTGATAGATTAGTCAAGTAGTATTGCCCTCTCGGACTCTCTGTTACTGATCCTGGTGTGACTGTAATCAGCGTATCTTTTATAGTACCACATAACTCAGTAATCTCAGGGAAATAATCATTTAGCAATACATCTGCCGTACAATCATAAGGTGTGCTCGACACTGTTATATCTGTCGGACAATCCGTAAATTGTGGTGGCATATTATCTAATACTTTAATCGACTGGAATCGCTCTATTGGATTAATACCTGGTACGATAGGTTCACACATATCTCTGATAATCCACTTACGTAAGATCTCATAACTTCCCACACAATTATATAATATCTGATCATCCCAATTGTAGAAGTGAGAACATAAGCCATCGCCCGTCTCGCTGATAGGCACACCCATAATCGTCGCCCATCCAGTACTATCTGGATGTGTAAGCGATGGGTCTAATACCACATCCTCACAAGTCACTCGACTTGTCAGTATTGTATCAGTAGGAATGACAACATCATTAATATCAAAACTCGTTATCGTTATATTCTGAACACACTCTATGACATTATTACTCTCATCAGTGACATACCAAGTTCTCTCCAGCATTGCTGAAGGATTCTCACACATACCCAATGAGGTAAAATTATCCTCATAACTAAAGTAGATTTCTTGTTCACAAGATTCTACTGCAGGCTCACCAGTAATCGTCGGTAAGAAAATCTGATTACACGATATGGTCACATCTGGAGGACAGACCACATCTGGAATCAACTTACTCTCCACAAATATCTCACCCCAACAACAGTTACCGCCTGTACAATCAAAACAAACTCTAACTGTAATGTACTGACCGATATGTGCCTCATCTACAATATTAGTCCCATCAGTAGAATTACCTATCTCTTGTCCATACTCATCTATCAAGGTAATACAGAAATCATCTACACAACCATATTCCCCTCCTGGACCCAATATCATCTCTGCTGTTATCTCTTCCATACAATCTGGACCAAGACTCAGATTAACATTACCTAAGCAATTAATCTGATTACCTGCTGGCTCGAATGGCAGTACTGTGATAGAGAACTCACATGGCAAGACATTACCCGCTGCATCAGCATAGAATAATTGCATCTCATGGAATCCAGCCGTGAGGCCACTTGTCTCCAGATTAGAAGTCAGATTCGCATTACCACAATTATCACTTAATAACGGTAGTGTCAATGCTGAAGCTGGTGCAACACATTGTCCCGCTTGCAATTGCACCACTTGATCTACACATGACAATGGATCTACTAACGGTAACTCACCATCATTAACAGATACATCAAAACTACATTGCGACTTGTTACCTGCTGCATCTGTCATCGTGTAAATAACTGTCGTCGTTCCTACCTCAAAGTATGCCGTAATTAATTCTCCCTGCTCAAAATCGCCAGAAGGTGGTAGACTTATCTCATCTGTCGTCTCATATCTAAAGTCACCCATTCCAAAACTACAGTTGTCAGAAACCAGTGGATGTCTCCAAGTAAGCAATGCGCCACACTGACCTGGATCATTATTAGTCACCACATCATCTTGCGCAAACGGTACTAACTCTAATACTTCCAAAGTCGCCGAATTAATTATTCCATCTGTATCACCATCATTCTGTATACTTATAATCCAATCACCCCCTGCATCTTCTCCATAATAAGACAATAGATCACCTATTGCCTGATAGAATTCACCGCCGCCTAATGGAGTACAAGTAATAGTACTCAAGGCGTTATCTGACATATCATCTAGTGAAATATCAATATCAGAAGTCCCACCACATAGATTATTAAATAAGTTAATAGTTGTTCCATTAGGGCTTGTCAGACTGAGAGATATATCACCTGCTTCTGCTATTTCTATAGCTATATCTAATACATTAATATCTCCAGCTGTTATTCCTACATTGACATTATAGATTATCTCTGTGCAACTGTTAGCTGCGACAGCAAGTGGTAAGTCGAGCTCATATCTTGTGCTATCATACTCTGCACAGAATGGCGCTTCGATGTCTTCCACTGTAATATCTAAACTACAACTTGCCATACTCGGCGCAGCACCTTGTAGACCCACAGTCGTACCGTTATCCTGTAAGAAAGGAAGCATAGGATTAGTCTCTCCGAAATTACCTGAGAAGCATGAGCTACCAGATATAAAATCTCCTGCATTATCATGATCACAAATCCATTGCCTATATATATTATCACCACTGATCGATCCACTATATGTATAATCAGTAGCGTCATATCCATTAATAGAAACACCATCGATTACCCTATCTACAAAACTAATGTAATACCCCGCCGCTGATGCTGGATTAATATCTGTAAATAGTTGTGTGTACACATCACCGACAGATATTACTGTTCCGTTAGGTACATTATATAATTCTGAGTCAGGACCCTCTCTGACAATATCCAAACAACTAATATCCAGACTTGCAGGACCAAAATTTGTAATCTCGATTCCTGTAGTACTTCCATTTTGTATCACCTCTGTAATCAATAAGACAGGCTGATCGATAACACTATAAGTCAACTTATGATCACCTACAGGGAATAAGTAACCACTTGCATCCTCTACACCACAATCTACAGTATTATCTGCTGCGTCCGTGATCTCAAAGAGTACTGCAAGATTATTAGGACAGTTATCTTCATAAGACACAGGAGCGATTCCATTGACGATTGCACCACATGTCTTACCATCACTGCTAACAGTTATACTCTCTGGACACTCTATACTTGGAGGAGTATGGAAGTCATTGACAATGATCTTTAGTTCGCAAGTACTTGTATTACCACAAGCGTCTTCCGCAACATAAGTTAATAAGGTCAACCCGACTGCAAATAGGTCACCTGATTCTAATCCTGTCAGATCAGTACGTGTCAGTGTGACTCCACTACAATTATCTTCTGCTACTGGTTGAGAAAAATTGACAAAAGAACTACACCATCCATCTGGGGCATCGACAACCACAGGAGGCCTTGGACAATTAACAAAAGTAGGCGGTGTAACATCACCTATCCCAAACCTGTGGGTGATACTGCTACTATTATTACAATCGTCTGTAGCAGTGTAAGTGATGTCTATGAATCTTGTATTGCCACATATCGTTTCCCAATTTGCCGGATCATAATCATCAGTCCATGTAACGATACCACAATCATCTGTCGCTGTAGCTCCTGCATGTGATTCTCTCCAGAAATCAAAATCTTCGAAACTTGTATTGGCATTCACATCACATTCCTCCATCAGCATATTCTCTCCACCCACAATATCAGGTGAAGTTGTATCCTCTATTGTAAATGTAGCTTCTGCCGTATCAGTATTATCACAACCATCTGTAATTGTAAATCGATATACTTGTATCCCAGTTATACCGCAACTATCTTCTTCAGTGACCAAATCATATTCTATACTGACAATCTCACTGCATATATCTGTAGTGACTAAGCCAGCATAATTCCCTAACCAGTTTTCTAGTTCAGCATCATTGCCTTCTCCGTCACACTCTACTACCATATCAGTTGGTAGTACATCAAATGTAGGAATGGTCACGTCATTAATAATAAACTCTGCCAAGGTCTCTAATGAATTATTTCCACATGCATCTGTCGCTGTAAATGCATACGTGTGTGATTCTGTAAGGCCACAATTTTCTATTGTTTCGACCAGTCGGTATGACCATGTCAATGTAGCACTACACTGATCTTCTGCTACTGCATTACCGTTGTTCTCTAACCATATTTGTAGATCGTCCATATTGCCATTGCCATCACACTCTGCTTCAGCATTTCTTGCAGGAGTAGTAATCGCTGGACCTTCCTCATCAGTAATACTTACCATGGCTGTTGCCATCGTCATATTACCACATGCATCTGTCGCTGTAAATGTCACTAAGACTCCACCCGACATATCGCATTCTAATTCGATTGTATTAAAATTATTAGTATAAATAATCAGACTACAATCATCCTCTGCTTCTCCTCCACCGACGATATTAAGCCATGCTTCTACACGTCCCATCGGATCAGTAGACCCATCACAATCTATTATCAAATTCTGAGGTTGTAACTCCCACTGTGGAGCTGTGGTATCATTTATTGTAAATGTAGAAGCCGTTGTAGATGAATTACCACACTCATCCGTTGCTGTAAATGTCACCAACACCTCACCTGTAGTACCACAATCCGAAGCTATACTTCCATAATCATTAGTCCATGTCACATTTCCACATATATCATTGGCTTCGGCAAATCCATTATTATTAAGCCAATTAAGAATTTCTGCTGCATTACTCGATCCATTGCATTCCGCTAAGAAAGGCTCAGCATCTTTACTAATCTCTGGCGGAGTACTATCGAATAATATAAAATTAGCATCTGCACTGGACACGTTTCCACATTCATCTTCTACATAGAATCTGTAAGTACGGGTACCGTTATCATCACAATCGTATATAACATTTATAAGATCATAAGACCATAAAAAGGAATCGCTGCAATCATCTGCTGCAACTGCACCACCTTGACCCGCAAGCCAAGATAATAATGCACCATCATTACCAGATGGATAACACTCAAGCATTCTGTCCTCTGGAAGTTCCAAAAATATCGGTGCTGTATTATCACTAATGATTACGTTAGCCTCAGTCGTCATTGTATTACCACAATTATCCTCTACTACGAATGTATACATCGTCGTTCCAGATTGCCCACAACCTTCTAAGTCTGTGGTGCTTAATATACTCCATACGAGTGCTTCATCGCTACACACATCACTTGCTACGGCATTCCCAAAGTTAGATTCCCATGCTGTAATTAGAGCATCATTATCAGTGTCTCCACATTCTAATACTAAATCCTCAGCCGCTGACTCTATGATGGGATCTGTCGTATCTTCCAATGTAATCGTTCTTGTATCAGTACTACTATTGCCGCATGCATCTACCACTGTAAATGTCACCGTCGTCACACCTGTCAGACCACATCCATCGACAAAAGCATCTGGATAAGTATTCGTCACAGTCAGTGTGCCTTCGCAAGCGTCTTCTGCCGTCGCATTATTTAACCAGTTTTCTATGACTACCTCATTGATATCATCACTGCACTCTAAGGTAATATCCGCTGGTAGATCTAATACTGGAGATGTCGTATCTTCTATTGTAAACATTGCAGAAGTTATACTCGTATTACCGCAATCATCTGTCGCTGTAAATACAACTTCGATACTTCCATTATTTCCACATGAATTATTAAGATCTCCTAAATAATTATTACTCCAAGTAATAGGCTCACTACAAATATCAGTAGCAGTTGCGCCTGCATTATTATTGAGCCATGCTTGTAGAGCCGTACTCTGAGGACCTCCATTACATTCTAATGTGAGATCACTTGCATCAGTAATTGCAGGCGATACATTATCATCTGTCTCATAGATGGCTGTGCATGTACTCTGGTTACCTGCCTCATCAGTTACGGTAAATAAATATACTCTCTCAAATGTATTACCACAACTGCTAAAATCTGTCAACAATAACGTGTCCACCGTCAGTTCTGCATTGCTATTGCAATTATCTGCAGCTGTAGCAGCTATCGCAGTATACCATCCACTGATATCCTCTGAGCCACATGCAATATCTAATTGGTCATTACAAATGATCGTCGGTGACTCACAATCTTCCACGATAACATCGAAGCAACATGAGCTGTTGTTATCACTCGGATCTGTAATTGTATAGCACACTTCACTTAATCCAATATTGAATATTACATTATCATCAGCTACAGTATTGACAGGAGCTGCATCACCCGCTGCTGTTGTAGCACCTGAGATTGTATAAGTTACTATCAAGCCAGGACAATTATCATTATAGATCGGATCTGTACTCTCATCTGACATCCACGTACAAGTTCCTACATCTGTACATTGTACCACATCATTACTTGGACAACTGATACTCGGCACATCGCTGTCTACTACAGTTATATCAAATTCGCAAGAATTAGTATTACCACAATCATCTGTCGCTGTAAATAATAAAGTTGTCGTTCCTAAAGGAAATGGTGAGCCACTTGCAATTCCACTTGTCAGAACCACATCTACATTCTCATCACAATTATCAAGAGCTATCGGCTGACTGTATACGACATTAGTTTCACATAAGTCTGTATCTACATTCACAACCATATCTATCGGACAATTACTGAAGTATGGTACCTCTGTATCATCTATTGTGATTGTAGCAATACAAGTTGTTGCATTACCACATGCATCTGTCGCGGTAAATGTAATATCTATACCACCTGGCGACGTACATTCTAATATAGGTAGCCCGTCTGGGAAAGTAGACCTTATCTCCACGTCACTACAATTATTAGGATCTGTTGCAGTTGCAGCAGAAAGCCAAGCATTAATCAACTGATCATTCTGCTCATTACCACATTGTAAGACGAGATCTGCAGGACAATTAATAATCGGCGCTGTAGTATCTTCTAAACTGTAATCAGAAAATCCTGTCGTCTCATTACCACATGCATCCGTTGCTGTAAACAAATACGTCTCCGTATAGGTACCGCCACATGCACTGATAGAGTTCCATAACTCATAAGTGAAAGTCACATCTCCGCATACATCAGAACCGCTTACCTCTGCTTGCCATTCTGCAAGACTTACAGGAGCTGCGTTACATTCTACAACTTCTTCTATAGGCAATACAAGCACTGGTGGTGTCGCATCTTCTATAATTATTGTAGCAGTTGTCATATTCGTGTTCCCACAATTATCTGTTACTACGAATGTGTATAAAGTCGATCCAGTTTCACCACAACTTACTAAGCTGATTGCACTATCCAGAGACCATACTAAAGCCTCATCGCTACAAGCGTCACTCGCTGCTGCATTACCAAAATTAGCTTCCCAATCTGCGATCATCATTTCATTATCAACTCCACCACATTCTAATATCAAGTCTTGAGCAGGTGATTCTATGACCGGATCAGTTGTGTCAACAATTGTTATCGTTCTTGTATCTATACTACTGTTATCACAAGCATCCGTTACTGTAAATGTAACCGTGTGTACACCCGTCATACCACATCCGTCTACTAAGATATCAGGATAAGTATTCGTGACAGTTAATGTACTCTCACAAGCGTCTTCTGCAGTAGCATTATTCAACCAATTTTCTATTACTGTTGCATTGATATCATCTCCACACTCTAAGGTAATATCCGCTGGCAGATCTAATACTGGAGAAGTCGTATCCTCTATTGTAAATGTCGCTGATGTAGTACTCGTATTACCACAATCATCAGTTGCTGTGAAAACGACTAAGGTTTCTCCATTGGTCCCACATGTACCCATAAGGTCACCTGTGAAGTCATTAGTTATAATGACTGGACCACTACATACATCAGTTGCAGTAGCTCCTCCATTATTCGCTAACCATGCTTGTAAAGCTGTACTCTGTGGACCTCCGTTACACTCTAATGTTAAGTCTGCTGCATCAGTTATAACTGGTGCTATATTATCATCTGTCTCGTAAGTTGCAATGCAAGTACTTTGATTCCCTGCCTCATCTGTCACCGTAAATAAATATACTCTCTCAAATGTACTACCGCAACTGCTAAAGTCGGTCAGTAATAACATGTCTACTGTCAGCTCTGCATTATTATTACAATTATCTGCTGCTGTCGCTTCTATGCCTGCTGCCCATGTTGCTACAGCTTCTGATCCACATGCAATATCTATTTGATCATTACATGTAATCGTTGGTACTTCGCAATCTTCTATGACTACATCGAAACAACAACTGCTGCTGTTACCAGATGGATCTGTGATTGTGTAGCAAACTTTGCTTATTCCTATATTAAAAATAATTCCATCACCTTCTACCGTATTAACTGGATCTGTATCTCCAGTTGCTGTAGTTGCTCCCGTGATTGTATATGTCACAGTCAATCCTGGGCAGTTGTCATTGTATATTGGATCTGTACTGTCATCAGATGTCCACGTACAAGTTCCTGCATCAGTGCACTGTACAACATCGTTACTCGGACAACTGATACTTGGCACATCACTGTCTATAACTGTTATATCAAATGTACATGTACTTGTATTACCACAATCATCTGTCGCTGTATATAATATATTTGTAGTACCTAATGGGAATGCATCTCCACTTGCAATACCGCTTGTTAATGTGACTTCCACATTCTCATCGCAATTAT
>Ga0209187_1000716_pt1 | contig 50390 bp, 38 predicted proteins | sample BantaG_FD_187430 | JGI IMG/M metagenome (GOLD analysis project Ga0209187, IMG submission 187430) | Marine algal microbial communities from Bantry Bay, Ireland - BantryBay_4 metaG (SPAdes) (version 2) | ecosystem: Host-associated > Algae > Red algae > Unclassified | place: Bantry Bay, Ireland...
CTTAAATATAACTATAAATAGTGTAAAATACAATAAAATTGATAGAAATTTATACTCAATATTAATGTGTATATATTTGGAATATAGTGACTTATAATTTGTATTGGTGTTTTCTGCCAGACACTAATTATTTGCCCTTGAATGGGGTTAAATCCAAAAACAGGAACGGTTAATGCCAATACGCTCGCCACGCCGGTTATGATTTTAAATCTGTTCGAGGTAACATCCAGTTTACCCGAATTATAATCTCCTAACATCAAAGGAACAATCATTGAACATGGGAATATGCTCGACAAACCAGCGCTCAGTGTGCCGGCAAAAAATATACTGACGGCAAATTTTCCTGCCGATGGTTCTAATGCTTTCGACATATCTAATACGTGGGTAATCATGTCCATTGCCGTGTAAACTGCCACTTGCTACTGCCATTATGAAACCACTAATGGTAAAAATCAACAGCGCAGCAACTATCGAATCATTTCTTATTTAATTAACAAAATAACAACCAACTATAAGTAGTTAGATAGAATTGCAGCGGAAATCCTTTTTGTACAAAAAGATTGGAGTGACCAACCATTTATACGATCAATACACTTTCGCTTCAAATTTTAATAGTCAATACCAACTGCGGCTCTTACTAAATCAATAGTTGCTCTGGCGCTTGTTCTTGCCTTTTCAGCACCTATAGCCATAATGTTTTTCAATTGCTTTTCATCGTTTAAAATATCATTAGCCTTTTGGCGAATTGGGGCTACAAAAGCCTCCACATCGGCAGCTAATTGTTTTTTTAAATCGCCATACCTAATGTTGCGACTGTTGTAAGCTGTTTCAAAATTTTCTATAGTTGAGGTATCACTCACCAAGCGCATAATGTCAAACAAGTTTTCAATTTCTACAGGCTTTTTGCTATTATTTTCAGTTGGGCCGCTATCTGTTTTGGCGCGCATTATCTTTTTTGAATTAGTTTTTTCATCATCTAACAAAAAAATAGCATTGCCTTCGCCTTCTGATTTTCCCATTTTTCCGCTACCATCTAAACCTGGTACTTTTACCAGTTCATTACCAAAATTAAAAGCAGTTGGTTGTGGAAAAACATCCTTTTTGTAAAGCCTGTTAAAACGATTGGCAAAGTTACGTGTCATTTCCAAATGTTGTTCTTGGTCTTTACCAACTGGTACTTTTTGTGCACGGTGAATTAAAATATCGGCCGCCATTAAAACAGGGTAGGTTAGTAAACCAGCATTTACAGTTTGACCAGGTTTGCGAATTTTATCTTTAAAAGAAGCTGTTTTTTCTAACTCGCCTTTGTAAGCAATCATGTTTAATAACAAATACAGTTCGGGTATTTCTGGTACATCGCTTTGCACGTAAAGTGTACAAACCTCCGGATCTAAACCAACAGCCAAATAGGTGGCCAGCATTTCTTTTATGTTAGCTTTTAAGGCCAAAGGGTTTGGGTGCGTTGTTAGCGAGTGATAGTCGGCAATAAAGAAAAAACAATTATACTCTTGCTGCATTTTTATATAATTTACAGCTGCGCCAAAGTAGTTACCCAAGTGTAACCTGCCTGTAGAGCGCATTCCGCTTAATACTGTTTCTTTCATAGTTGCAAAAGTAGTGGATTAAATGAATTAATTAAAAATTGATTACTGAATTAAATAAAAACGGATACAAGCAAATTAATTTTACTACTTATTTTTTGAAGCGAAAAAGATGGCTCGTATAAATATTGTCCCCGCTAACCGTTCCTATCTTTTTGTTATTTTTATTATTGTTTAATATATAAAACAAAAAGGATATCCACTTTTATCGGGGCTATTACCATTGCTTTATCGCTCGTATAAATTTTGCTTTAGTACCGTTGAGTTTGTAATTGCCATTCATTTTTCAACATTCCCATCCCAATTGAATCATAATATTTGCCATTTACAATTCTAGCATTTCTAAAACGTGCTTCTAATTTAAAGCCTAACTTATCGGCTAACTTCATCATACCAATATTGCCCGACCAGGTTCGTAAATCCATTCGCACCAAATTTTTGTTAGCTTCAAATAAATAATCTATCCAAAGTTTTAAGGCTTCATAACCAATACCTTTACCCCAATTTTCAGCATCATAAATTACTAAACCGATTGAGAGCCAATGTGTTTCTATACTTTGCCAATACCAACTTACCATACCTAACATTTCGTTATTTTTGTTAGTAATTATTAGTTGCCTGCGAGGCGAAGGCAAATCTTTAGTTTCTATTTTTTGTTTTAACTTATCAATTAAATCTTTCAATTCTTCTTTGCTCTTTTCAACAGTATGAAAGTAAGGGGCATCTAATTCCATCCATTTTTTGTGGCCAGTTTTCCAATAAGTATAAGTTGGTAAATCATTAACTTCCCAATCTCTCAGGCTAATTTTTCCACCTTTTAATATCATATAGTTTGCCTAATATTTAACATCATAATCTTCTAACTCAAAAATTAACTCGGCGTTGTTAATCGCATCAGTTACATTTCTATACAATAAACCAGTTTCAGCACTATAATAAAACGTACTATTGCTAATCAGGTTATCTTGCCAATAGTTTTCGCTACTTATCCTAAACACGTTTTGATGTTCTTTAAACATAAAATTTAAAGAATCAATCATAAAAACTTGCTTAAAAACTGTTGATGTTTCTACTTGCCAACTTTCAAATAAATTACGGTTAAAGTCAACAATAGGCACTTCTAAAATTTGAGTGCTATCTCCATTAAAAAAACGGGGCTCATAAATAGTATTTAAAACATAACGAAAAAGATAAATGGGTATAGTGCTACCATCTTCATTTATTAGAGCATAAACTTTGTAAGGGTTACCTTTAATTATGCTATCATTAGGTAGTTTAAAAATTTTTGCCGGACTGCTGGTTAAAGTATCACCATTTTGGGTGCTAACGTATTGCCAAAACGAATTAGCCTGGCTATCGTCAATAAAATTTTGGCTAAAATCAATATCAATTGGTTGGCTAACTTTGCCATTTTTTTTACAAGCTGTAAAACCAATAATAAAAAATAATAATAAAGCGGTTATGTATTTAATCTTCACAATTTAAAAGTACAACAAAATTATAGCATCTTTGTAAAACATATTTATTTATGAAGTTTACAGGAACAAAAAATTACATTGCCACTAAAGAATTGCAAATTGCAGTTAACGCGGCCATACATTTACAAAAGCCTTTATTAATAAAAGGAGAACCAGGTACAGGCAAAACTTTGTTGGCACACGAAATTGCTAAAGCCATGCAAAAGCCAATAATTACCTGGCATATTAAAAGTACAACTACAGCGCAACAAGGTTTATATGATTATGATGCAGTAGCACGTTTACGCGACTCACAAATTGGCGATAGAGATGTTACCGATATTGCTACTTATATAAACAAAGGCAAATTATGGGAAGCCTTTACCGCCGAAGAAAGTGTAATTTTATTAATTGACGAAATTGATAAAGCAGACATTGAGTTTCCAAACGATTTATTGTTGGAGTTAGATAAAATGGAGTTTTTTGTGTATGAATTAGGCAAAACTATAAAAGCCAAACAAAGGCCAATTGTTATAATCACCTCTAACAACGAAAAAGAATTACCCGATGCTTTTTTGCGTAGATGTTTGTTTCACTATATTCAGTTTCCAGATGCTTTAACGATGCAGGAAATTGTAAATGTGCATTACCCGGCAATACAAGAAAAACTGGTAACCGAAAGTCTGCGTTTGTTTTATCAAGTAAGAAATGTAAACGGTTTAAAAAAGAAACCAAGCACAAGTGAGTTAATTGACTGGATAAAATTATTGCTTTGGGAAAAAGCCGACCCTAACGATTTAGAGCAAATGGATTTAAAACAAAAAATGCCGCCTTATGTAGAAGCTCTAATTAAAAATGAACAAGATTTGGAGATGTTGGATGATTATAAAAAGTACCATAAGCGGTAAAATTAAATTCATAAAATTAAATGAATGAACATTTTATATAAAGGTGATATTCTAAATTTTGTGTAAACGCCTTCAATTTAATTATTTGGGATAGCCCCCAATAATCAAATTTAAATTTATTGTTTTTAATAATTTAATGCGTTTAACAATGAACAGAAAACAAATTTTAGACAAAGAATTTCTTAAACAATTCAAAACAGAAACAGCACTAACCGATTTTTTTAAAGAACTACATTCGCAAGCCTTAGAACACATTTTGCAAGCAGAAATAGATGCAAGGCAATCGCATAAAAAATGATTTAAATAATTAGCAAAAAATATTAGAAGCGAAAAGGTTTTCCCTCGTAGAAATTTTGGTCTCGCCATCCGTTCAAATACCATTTTGCCAACGCTTCAAAGGCCAAAACAAAATGGTATAACCACTTCTGTCGGGGCTAATTTTTAGAGTGCGCTAAGTCGTATTAAACTACAAAAAAAATAACATTTCTAAAAATAATGTTAGATCTTATTACATAATCAGCCATCAGATTTTATGCGATTGCCATAGAAATGGATGTGCATCTTGAGTATCAAAAAAATGAAAAGACAGGAGATAACTCATGCAATTCAAGAAATGGAATTAGCAAGAAAAAAGCACGGTATTCCTCTTTGCCCTCAATAAAAATTTTAGATTATAATAAAAACAGTAAAGGATTATTTCGAGTGGCTCAAAACGGGAAATTCGGATTTTGGAATAAAAAATTCAAGCAAATTATTCCTTTGGAATATGATTATGTCGATTCTTTCGGAAAAGACTCAATCGCAATAGCCTTAAAAGACGGTAAGTTTTCTTGTATTAACACACAAGGTGAAAAACAAACTCAATATCATTTGAACCAAAAAAAGTGGAAAATGGAGCAATTAGGATTTTTTGTCAATAAAAATTATGTTAAGGTTTTTGCAAACCATGATATTTTTGGTGTGATAGATAGTACTACATTGGAAATAATTTTACCAATTACATACAAATCATACATTCCGTTTGAGGTAAATAATTTTTATAACAGAAACGGGCGCACTTTTAGGCAAAATAAATTCGAAATTCAAAATCCCCTTGAAATATAAGATGAGATTTTATATTACAACAATAAAATCATTGTAAATAACGATAGTAAGCAATATGGTGTGATAGACACAAATTTTCGTATTTTGATAGACTTTAAGTATGATACATTGGAGGTCAATTACAATCTTAGGCATTTGATCTATTCTCGTAATGGGAAACTAGGTTTAGTAGATTTTTTAGGAAAGGATATTCTGACTTTTGAATATGAAGAAATTCGCTATAATAAAAAATATGAACAGGAAAGAGATAAATTTTACGTTAAGCAAAATGGAAAGTGGAGAATAGTTAATTTCGAAAATAAAATTCTGATGCCCTGTGAGTAAGATTCTATTTGTTTTTTAGGGCATTGGAATAGACCCCAGGTTCATTTGTGGGTGGTGGAAATAGACAACAAATTTGGAGTAGTTGATGAAAACAATAAGACAATTGTTTCTTTTAAACATCATGGTATATCCCATCTCGAAGGGTTAAACCTTTGGGTAAGAGACAAAAATAATAAACTTTATAAAGCATACTTGGGAAGGTAATATTTGATGTTAAAAACGCCAGCATATAACACTATATATGAAATTATAGCACCCTACGGGATGCTACGCTTCATATACTAACCGTCATCATCACTACAAGAGGTGAAAGTTACTAATGATAAAAAAAGTCCTATCAACAAAAAAAATAATTTTGAAAATTGCATTAAAAAATCTCAGTAATAGTGATAACACTCTAAAGAACTATCAAAATGGGGAAAAGTATACTTTACGAAATACCTCTGTAAACTTCATAAAATATTTTATATTTAGTAAGGTGACTGAGTTCCAAAATATTAGAAATTTTTTTAATATAGTAAATATTAAATAGAAATTTATGTTAAACTTGATATTCAATTTTACATTACGCCAGCATAGCTAATGCCTGTTAAGCGATGCAAATCATAATCAAAGGTGGAAAGGTCGTTATGGTTAAATTTGGAAACATTGTTGTGACCGCAAGACCGGGCAACTACTTTTATTAAATCGTTAGTCGCCATAAAAAAGTTGTTCAATTGTTTGGCAGAACTTTCGATAATTATTCGCTGCCTTAAATTTTCTTTTTGGGTAGCAATACCAACCGGACAATAATTAGAATCGCATGCCCGCATACCCAAACAACCAATAGCCTGCAAAGCCGAATTAGCAACAGCAATAGCATCTGCACCCAGCATCATGGCTTTTGCAAAATCTTCGGCAACCCGCAAGCCACCCGTTATAATAAGCGTGATGTCGGTTGCACCAATTTTATCCAAATGTTTTCTTGCTCTGGCTAAAGCTGGAATGGCGGGCACATTAATGTTATCACGCAATATAGTTGGTGCCGAACCTGTTCCGCCGCCTCTGCCATCTAAAATAATATAGTCAACGCCAACCTTTAAGGCAAAGTCAATATCCGCCTCAATATGGCTGGCTGCAATTTTGAAACCTATTGGTATGCCACCTGTTTTCTCTCTTACTTTGTCGGCAAATTTTGCAAAGTCTTCTGCGGTAATCAAATCAGGAAAAGCTGCCGGTGAAATGGCCGTTTCCCCAACTTCTAAATCTCTTACTTTGGCAATTTCTTTGTTAACTTTATTGCCAGGTAAATGCCCACCTGTACCCGTTTTTGCACCTTGCCCACCTTTAAAATGAAAGGCTTGTGCTTTCTTTACTTTTGCCCAGGAGAAACCAAATTTACCAGATGCTAATTCATAGAAGTATTTAGAATTATTTTGTTGTTCTTCTGGAAGCATGCCGCCTTCTCCACTACAAATTCCAGTACCCGAAAGTTCTGCTCCTTTTGATAAAGCTATCTTGGCTTCTTTAGAAAGTGAACCAAAACTCATATCTGAAACAAATAATGGAATATCTAATTCTAAAGGTTTTTTTGCTTTTTTTCCAATCACTACTTTGGTTGCAACGTCCTCATCATCTAACAAAGGGCGGGTGGCTAATTGAGCTGGCAGAAATTGAATATTTTCCCATTTAGGCAATGTGTTTCTATCAACTCCCATAGCTGCGGAAGGCCCGTGATGTCCCCATTCTTTAAGTCCATTTTGGGCAAGATGTTTAATATGGTTGGTGTAAGGCTCTGTATTTTGCGGATTTGTATCGGCATATTGCCCCAAGTATTCCTCTCTGTTAAAAGGTTGTGGATTTTCAGCTAAGTAGTCGTTAATTTCATCTTCATCAACATACAGGTCACCATCTTTTACAATTGAATTAAATTTGTGCAAAGCTTCCTCATTGTTGTACTCGCTTACACCGGTATCAATTCTGTAATCCCAATTATGAAGGCCACAAATCAAGTTGTCGCCATCCACAAAGCCATCTGCCATAAGCGCACCTCTATGCATACATCTTCCATACAGTACCGATACTTCATCACCGTATTTTACTACAACCAAATCTAAACCATTCACCTGTTTACCCGTAGGTTGTTTTTCTTCTAACTCCTTAAATGAGCATAGTTTTACTTCTTTCATATTTATGTTTTATAAATTTATTTCAAGTAAGATCTTAAAAATTATTTACTTCTTACAATTAGGTGTCATCAATTTTACGCTTTAATCATTTTTAGAATATTGTTTGATGGAAAAGAAGGTATTTCGAGTTTTTAGTGTATTCCCCCTTTTTTGCGGTATGCGTAATGTTAAAAATGATTAGATTGTTAAAACAGGAATATGATACTTCTTAAAAATATCGTCGCTGGTAATGATGGTGAATTTTTCAACTTTGGCTTGAGCAATTAAAAGTCTGTAGAAAGGATCTTTATGAATAAATGGAAGTTTTTGCAATCTGTCTGCATGTTTACTGTTAAGTGTAACTTCTGTAAAAGTAGCATCAACCAATAAATACTTTAAATAGTTAGAAGGCATTTTTAATTTACCAATGGAAACTTTTATACTGATTTTAATAATGTTTATCGCACTAAAGTAAATCTGGTTCTCATTCAACCGAATAGTTTTTAAAACTTTATCCGTAATTTTATCACTACCTGCTAAGTACCAAATTAATGCGTTGGTATCTAATAAATATTTCAACTTTTACTTTTATAAAATAAATCTTCAATAGGTTTATCCATTTCCCAACAATCGTCTGCTTCCCAAATCTTATCTTTTAAAATACCAAATAAATCTTGCTTTGGGGCTTCCTCAAACTTTACCAATTCAGCAACTGGTTTGTTATTGTTGGCTATTATAATGCGTTCGCCACTTAGCACACTTTGTATTAATGAAGACAGCTGTGATTTTGCTTGATGTATGTTTATTTTTTTCATTTATTTAGCTAAGTTAGCTAATTGATTAGTATTTTACAAAAGAATTTGATTTGGGATATGAATGGAATGGCAGGAATCTATTTTTTATTATTTCTTCAAAAATAAATTGTAAGTTATAAAATATATTGACGAATGCTCTCAACATCAAATTTTGCAGGAATTGAAAAATTGTTTTGGATATGCAGTCTTTCACATCAACACAAATTGCACTACCTTTACACCAATCAAATGACATACATCAAACTCGCATTTCGTAATATTTTCCGTAATCGTTTAAGAACCATTATTACAGCATCTGCTGTTTTTTTTGCTGTAATATTTTGTATGCTCATGCGCTCGGTACAACACGGCACTTACGAAAACATGATTAAAAATGTAGTTGGTTTTTACAACGGCTATCTAAAAGTAAATCAAGCTGGTTTTTGGCAAGAAAAATCTTTAGAAAATACCTTGTTAGACAATCCTGAGCTTCGTAGCCAACTGCAAAACAACTCCAACATAAAAACAATAGTACCTCGTTTAGAAAGCTTTGCCCTTGCAGCAGCCGGCGACTTAACCAAAGGTGTAATTGTAACCGGAGTAGATCCGCAAGCCGAAAAAAATGTAGTTGACATTGAAGCCAAAATAAAAGAAGGCAACTATTTTAAAGCCAACGACAATGCTGTAATTATTACCGATGGCTTGGCCGAATTTTTAAAACTCGGCGTTGGCGATACTTTAATATTATTAAGTCAGGGCTATCAAGCCATAAGTGCTTCAGGTAAATATCCCATAGCAGCAACTATGCGCTTAGGTGTGCCCGATTTAAACAACTCAATGGTATTTATGCCCTTAAAAGCATGCCAATATTTTTACGGAGCAGAAGATCGGTTAAGCTCTATAATACCAGTAGTAAACAATGTAAACCGCTTAGATAAAACGGTAACTTCACTACAAAAACAACTGCCCCAAAAGTACGAAGTATTAAGCTGGCAAAAAATGCTACCCGAATTAATACAACTCATTCAAGCCGATAATGCAGGTGGTTTAGTAATGCTATTTATTTTATACACCATTATAGGTTTCGGTATTTTTGGCACAATACTAATGATGACTACCGAGCGGATTTACGAATTTGGCGTACTCATTTCCGTAGGTATGAAACGCTGGAAACTCATCATTGTGGTGCTGCTCGAATCCCTTTTTATCAACTTTCTTGGGGTAATAGCTGGCATGTTGGCTGGCATTCCCATACTCGGTTATTTTTACCACAACCCCATCAAGCTAAAAGGCGATTTAGATGATTTTGCCGAGCAATATAACATTGAGCCGGTGCTTAATTTTTCACTCGATCCAGCAGTATTTTACTGGCAAGGTATTATTGTATTTATCATCGCCCTTATCGTATCTATTTATCCTATATATCGAATTTCTCGGTTAAATTTAATAAGCGCATTAAGAGGTTAACACAAAAAAGTATGATCAAAAACAAAGCAAATTCATACCAAAAAAATAATAAGAAGCGAAACCTAATCGCCCAAATAAACAGCACTCCCGCTTTCCGCTACTTCCGTCACTTTGTGAACGGAAACGCTACAATCGGGGCTATTTCAAAAACACCCAACCTGCACCACGTTATACTTCATAATTTTAAATTCATAATTAAAACCCCATCTTACATAATTAAAAAATGATAACCTTATTAAAAATAGCGTGGCGAAATATATGGCGTAACAAGTTGCGTAGTTTTGCCGTTTTTGCTTCTGTAGCCTTAGGTTTGTGGGCAGGTATTTTTGCCACTTCTTTAGCCAACGGCTTAAATCAACAACGCGTTAGTAGTGTAATAGAAAACCAGTTAGCACATATACAAATACATCAAAACGGTTTTAAAGAAAATTTTGAAATCAGTAAAACCATAAACAACATTCAACAAGTTGAAGAAAGTCTTCAACAAAACAAAAACATAAAAGCTTATACAACCCGTACCATTGTTTCGGGCATGGTTAATTCTGCCAGTTCTAGCAAAGCGGTTCAAATAAAAGGCATCGTACCAAAAAACGAAGCTGCCGTAATTGACTTAGAAAAATTTATGGTAGAAGGCGAATACTTTGGTAAAGCTGGTAGAACTCCATCAATAGTATTAGGCCAAACATTAGCCAATAAACTAAACGTTAAAATAAGAAAAAAACTCATACTAAAATTTCAAGATGCCAATAACGAAGTAATTGCTGCCGCCTTTAAAGTAAAAGGCATTTACAAAACAGTAGATACCCGCGCCGATGAAATGACCGTTTACGTAGAACAACAAAAATTAAACGAACTATTAGGTTTTGAAAATCAGGCTCACGAGATTGCCATAAAAATTAAAGATTTAGAACAGTTAGCAACCGTAACACCACAATTAAAAGCAACATTTCCAAAGCTATTAGTAGAAAGCTGGAAAGAAGTATTTCCAGGTTTAGATACTGCCGATAAATTGCAAGCCCAAACCAGTATGTTGCTTTTGTACATTATAATGCTTGCCTTATGTTTCGGTATTTTAAATACTATGTTAATGGTGGTTTTAGAACGTGTTAGAGAATTTGGCATGTTAATGGCTGTTGGTATGAACAAAGTAAAAGTGTTTTTTATGGTTATGTTTGAAACCGTATTTTTAATGCTAACTGCAACACCAGCCGGCTTAGCAATGGCTTGGCTTACAGTTTGGTATTTTAGTAAATATGGTTTAGATTTTAGCGGCCAATCCGACGGTTTAGGCAGTATGGGTATTGATCCAATTGTATATCCATCTTTAACTTACGATTATTATCCAAAAGTTATTTTATTGGTGGTTATAGCTGCAATTTTAAGTGCCATTTACCCAGCAATACGAGCAGTACGTTTAAACCCTGCCGAATCAATAAGAAAAATATAATATTGAGAACGTGAAAGAAATCATATCGATAAAACAAATAGAAAAAATTTACAACCCTAAAAAAATTCCTGTACATGCTTTGCGAGGTGTCGACCTATCCATTAAACAAGGCGAATTTACATCAATTGTTGGGCCATCGGGTTCGGGTAAAAGTACCTTGTTAAACTTAATTGGTGGTTTAGATGTGCCTACCAGCGGCAGCGTATTTATAAGCGGAACTGATATTGCTAAACTAACTGCCAATCAACTTATTGAATTTAGATTGCAGCACATTGGTTTTGTTTTTCAGGCTTATAATTTAATACCAGTTTTAACCAGTAAAGAAAACGTGGAGTTTATAATGCTTATGCAAAACCGCAATAAAAAAGAGCGGGAAGAACGCGCCATTAGTTTACTAAAAGCAGTAGGTTTAGAAAAAGAAATTAACCGTAAACCAGTTGAACTTTCGGGCGGGCAACAGCAACGCGTTGCAGTTGCAAGGGCATTGGCTTCAAAACCCGATTTTGTTTTGGCCGATGAACCAACGGCTAACTTAGATTCTAAATCTGCCGAAAACCTATTAGATATAATGGAACGCCTTAATAAAGAAGAAGGCACTACTTTTATATTTTCTACCCACGATGCACGTGTAGTAAAACGAGCCAAACGTGTAATTACTTTAGAGGATGGCGCAGTAGTGAATGACGAATGAATAAAAATAAAATCTACCGTTAATAAATTAATCATCCTACTTACCTGTACCTTTAGCAACTATTTACCTAATTCCTCAATCTTTTCCAACAACCAGGCTTTGCTTGCAATATATTCAGCTTCTTCTACTTGTTGTTGAAGTTTATCTAAAGTAATTTTACCCACACCGTGTTTATAGCGGTACAAATTGTAAAAAATACGGATAGTGTTTTTGTACATCTTTTTATCTATCTCAGTACATTGTTTATTGTTTAATACAAAAGCCTCTATAGAGCGGAACAATTGAGCCGTGGGTTCAGTGTAATGTTTTTCTAATTCATAATATGATTTTAAAATGAGCATACGTTTATCAATGTCATAGCTCCTATGAAAGTTTTCAACATTGAGTAAATAGTCAATCGCTTTTTCATAATATTTTTGCACATAAGCTATATAGCCCCAATTAAATTTCATTGCATCTTCTCGATAAGTCGAATTAATGTATGACGAGTATTTTTCGATCATTTTTAGCACCCATTTAAATTCTTGAGCTTTACAGCCAAATACTACAATATTTTTCAAGGTAGAAAGGGATATTTTTTTTTCATTTAAGATTAAGTTTTTTTCATCAAGTGATTTTTGCAAATTTACATATTCGTTTATGTAATTTAACCTTCCATTTTTAGTCATTCTATTACAGAAATTTAAAGCTAATATGTAATGACTTTTTAACTTTTCACTCGAAATTAAATTTTGATATTTTTTTATCAAGCTTATAAATTTTAGATATAATTCATCCGTTTGTTTAATACTTAGCTCTATTGAAGCTAAATCTAAACTTAAATACGGATAATCTGAGTTTAGGTACTGCTTTAAAGTTGCTTGTTTTATAAATGATGTTATAGATAAGTCATAGTTTGTATCAGGTTTACGAGTCCGAAAACTTAATGCGGTCATTGTATAATCCATCCTTTTGTTTAAATAATTCAAGTCAACAATTTTAATTAACTGATTTAGGTTGTCTTCTTTTAGCCATTGCCCTGTTTCATATAAATAGCGAAGCGTGCAATTTTCTAATTTATATTTAAAGTCAAAACTGTTCATTTGTTCAAGCTTATTACCTACTATAATTTCACCTTTCTTTAAGTGTTTACTAAAAAGCCGGTATTGTTTTTTATCTAATAAGGCATTTAACATTAGATCATATTGATGTACGTTGGATTGCTCTAAAGCTTCAATGGTAATAAAACGCTCTGCCAAACGAGTTAAAGCACTAATTTTAGAGCGTAAAATAGCTTTTTGTTTTTGATTAAGTTCATTTTTTACCTTAGGTTGATCATTAAAAACCTGATTATACAAGCGCAATTGAATCACTTGATTAATATTAGTTTGATGTAATACCTTTTCAATCAATACTTCCAGCAACTTTATCACATACCTATCCGTATTGAAATAGGCACATGAAACTATTTTTTGCAAATCTTTTAATTCTTTTTGGTTAAAATTTTCCAATAATTCTACTACTAAATACGGTGTTTTTTTTCTACTATTTTCAATCATTATTTTGTTTAATTATTTGATTGTCAATTACAAACGAAATGTAAAATTTATAAAAAAAATCTATTATCAGTAAAAATAATAGAAAAAAATTAAAAAAGCGCACAGTACTTTTGAAATATGAACAACAACGGGTTACTGATGATGACTATACGAACCAAATCATCCTCAGATTTTTAAAACGAAGCAGAATAATTGCTAAGTAATTACCCAGGTTTTTTAACCTATGCTGCATTAATTAAAAATTGGTGAAGTTTGTAGAGATACTACGTCTTAAAAGCCACACAATCAATTGCAGCATAACGGAAAGCGTTAAACACACCTACTTAAAAACCTCATTATTTTTTTGACAAATTATTAATCATACAAAATTGAATGAACCATGAGAAATTTTTTAAAATTATCCACGCTATGGGTAATGCTTTGGGTGGTACACCATGTAGCCAAAGCACAAAACAACCATACACCTTATGTTCCGGGCGAGTTTATCATTAAGTTTAATGAAGGTAAAAGTGCATCAAAAACCAACCACCTTACTACTAAAATGCAGGCAAAAGTGTCTGAAAAAATGCCATCTATGGGCTTAGAGTTATGGAAAATTAATCAAACCGATGCTAAATTAGGTGTAATGGAGTTGATTGAGCAATACAAAAACCATCCAGATATTGACTTTATTGAACCCAACTATTTATATTCTATAAGTAACGTAAATCAACCCAACCCAGAGATTGGAAAGCAATGGGCATTGGAAAATGACGGATCGTTGCCAAACTCTGTTGAAGGTGCTGATATTAAAGCTACTGACGCCTGGCAAATTAAATCAGAATCTCCCAATATTGTAGTGGGCATTTTAGATACGGGTATTGACTGGAGACATCCTGACCTAATTGAAAACATTTGGCAAAATTCTGGCGAAGATTTAGACGGAGATGGTTTGTTGATTTTTAAAAATGGCAGATGGATATTCGATCCTAAAGATGATAATGGTGTGGACGATGATGATAATGGATACATAGACGACTTTATAGGTTGGAATTTTGTGGACAAAAATAACGAACCATTTGATTATGATGCTTTAGATGCAGGCGAATATGTTCAACCACACGGAACACACGTTGCCGGTATTATTGGCGCAACTGGTGATAATGGTATTGGCATTAGTGGCGTTACTAAAAATGTACAATTAGCACCGCTTAAATTTTTAACAGATAAAGAAAAATCAACAGGAACTGCCTGGCATGCCGCTGCCGCCATTGATTATGCCGTTAATATGGGCATGCAAATTAGTAACAATAGTTGGGGAGGCGGAATAAATAGCATATCAACTCCAATTATTAGAGCTATAAAGCGAGCAGAATTAAATAATCATTTGTTTATAGCTGCAGCCGGCAATGGTGGTTGGGATAAAATTGGAGATGATATTATTCATTTTTACCCATCAAATTACGATAATAGTAACATTATATCAGTTGCCAATACAAATTTTTCAGATACAATAAATTCTTCATCTAACTATAGCGTATATCATGTAGATATTGCGGCACCTGGCAGCGGTATTTACAGTTGTATACCTAATCAACCTACTAATCAGGCAGGAACTTATGATTTTATGTCTGGTACATCAATGGCTGCCCCTATGGTTGCCGGTGCTTGTGCATTACTTTGGGAAAAAGGCTTGGAGGTTTTTGGAGATTTGCAAGTAACCCATATTAAAAATGCATTATTAGAAAATGTTGATTCCTTACCGCAATTGAAAGATAAAGTAAGTAGTGGACGTTTAAATGTGTACAAGGCTTTAACCGCCTTGGAGGATGCTTCTTACATAGCAAAATATACAAATTGCAGAATGAGAGACTCATTAGCACTACTAACAATACATACTGCTTTAGAGTTAGATATTACTGAGTATGCCTGGCATACTAACAACAACTCCATGGAGAATTGGAACGGAATAAAACTAAACAGCTTAGGTTGTGTTGATAAATTTGAAGTCATACCTCATATTAAAAATGCGATTCCAATTGAATTAGGAGAGTTAAAAGATTTAACTTATTTATCAATAATCTATTTTACAGATGCTGTTGACAATGGGGTAAACATTTCAGTTCCGCAACAAATATTTGATCTTAAAAAGATGAAATATTTAAAATTTATCAGAAACAATCTCGCAGGTCCAATACCTTCAGAAATAGGACAATTAACCAACCTGGAAACGCTTTCTTTGTTTAATAATAATTTAACTGGCAACATACCAGCAGAGATCTGGGAACTCCCTAAATTGACTAATCTGGCACTAAGTTTCAACCAATTAACTGGAGAATTATCTGGTGCAGTCAATCAATTAAAAAATTTGAATGGCTTAGTACTCAACAATAATCAGTTTAGCGGCAGCATACCGGCTTTTAACAAAAATTTAAAATTACAAACTGTTTCTTTGAGCAACAACAATTTCTCTGGTCAAATTCCAACACTACAAAATCCACACACTATTTATTACATATCTTTAAATGACAATCAATTGACGGGTTCTTTAGACCCTCTGCTTAGTTGGTTTTCTGTTAACATTGATAAAGTTTGGGAATTTCGGGTAAATAATAATGCTTTTTCGGGTTGCTACGATCCGGCTTTAGCAAAAATGGGAAGACAAAAATTAGATGGAGATGAAGGTATTGCATTTTCTAATAGTGAAATAAGCGAAGGAAATCTATTTGAGAACACTTGGGAAAATTTTATTTTAAACGGAGATAATAGTTGCTGGGCAACTAAAACATCACAAGTGTGGCCTGGCGATACCAATAATGATGGAGTGGTTGATGTAGACGATTACGTGTTTCACGAACAGGCACTTGACGATACAGGTACTGCTCGTCGTAATAACCCCCACATTACAGAAGTTGATGAGAGCTATTATACCACTTGGGTAGGGCAAATCTGTCTTGATTGGGATACCAACGTATTAGGCGTAAATGGCAAGCATCAAGATGCCAATGGAGATGGTATAGTTGATATGTTAGACCACCAAGCTATTACAAACAATATGGGAAAAACAAACCCTAACCATATTGCCACCCATAACTTAACTTTTTACGATAATGATAGTGGCATTGAGTTGCAATTGAGATTGGATGAAGCGGAGAGTCTTAATCATCAAAATAACACAGGTAGTGAAGAAGAATTTATTTTTAAACTCTATGTTAATGATATTGAAACAGAGGCACCTGCTGAATTGCATAATTTATCAGCCAATGTAGCTTTTAATAAAAATGTCGAAATTAGATCATTCGAATTTATAAATGAAGACGATTGTTTGGTTATTCCAGATAGTAAATTTTTTTTAGATACAACCAGCACTATAAATGAATTAGAATTTTACTTCAAAAGACAAGATGTAACTCTTGGCAATTGCGGAGAAGAAGTAGCTAAAATAGTTATTATGGTTGAAGAGGATTCAGCAATTGATGGAGGCAATTTTTTACAATTTAAAGTTGATAAGAGCATTCATTCTGTAGATGGAAATGAGATTGATCGTACCATTCCCTCTAATAGCTTCAGTAGTTTAAATATTGGAACTGGTAATGAGTTGCACATACAGCTTACAACCAAACCAGAACGCTGTAAATATGGTGGTTCGGCTTTCGCTGAAGTTTTTGGCGGGCAAGGTTTATATACTTACAGTTGGACAAGTGAAGACGGCATAAGTTGGATAGAAGATTCAGAAATAGAAGGACTACAAGCTGGTAGATATTCATTAACTGTAACCGATGAAGCGGGCTCAATACAAGTTATTGCTTTCGATATTCAAAACCTGTTAGTATACGATGAAGCAGGCATACCTTTAAATTGTGAAACTTACATAGAAACCTACTGTCCAAATGATTTGAATTTAGTGAACGATATTCCTCAAGATACTTACAACGCATCTAACTACATTAATACAGATGGCACAATATTAGAAGGAGATGAAGTAGAACTTAGAGCAGGTGAATATATACACTTAGCCCCGGGTTTTAAAATGGAAAGTAATACCTCGTTAATTATAAAAATTGAAAATTGTAGTGATGAGAACTAAAAACAAAATCATTTTTTAAATTAAGTATTTAAAGATTAAGCTAAACTATTACTCATAAAATAACTGAATAAGCACTTTGCCCCAAAACCCAAAGTTAAAACTCTGTACAATTATTTATTTGTACGGAGTTTTTTTTTACCTAAATTTCAGAACTGATCTCTCATAAATTAAAACACCATTAAGAATAAAAAAATCAAACAAACCTCTTACTGTAAATCATTGCGAAGCTTTGAAGGCACAATATCTCCATCCAAAACTGTGACAATGCGTTCCCGAAAAGTTATGTGTTTTTATTTTACGAAGAAGTGACCTGTATATCGATAGCTATCGGTATTGATTTTTGGGATTGTGATCAGGAGTTCTGAATTTATTAGCTAGCTTAAATATAAAACCACCGCTCTCTTTTATTTATAATAAGCCAAGTTTTGTCAGCAATTTTAACAACACCGTATTATTCCCAAACTTTTTCTTATTCCCCCTGTTTTAAAATAATGAAATTAAACGTATTATTTTATAATTTTAAAAAAGTGTACTTTTTATTATGCATATTTTACATAAATAATTGAAAATCATAATAATATAAATTTATTTTATTATTTAATAATTATACTTTAGTGATATTTTATAAAAAAAAATTACACATTTCAAGCCTACTTTTACACCATAATAATGAGAAAATAAAACACCAAAACAAATACCCATTTGCTCTGAATCTTGAAAATTACGGATAAAACATCCTACTAAAAAACACCCAATTGATGAAACTAAATTGTATAACCAATAAAAATTAAAATGAACACATAATAAGAAAGCCAATAGTTAACCAGGTTCAATTGCTTACAGTAAGCAGTTTAACAAAGCCCGCTTTTAGCTACATAAAAGCTACTAATAACGCCCACTAATTATTAATAACATTAAAAATGTATAGTAAAATAACGATTAAAAAAAATATTTAAATGATAACAAATAAATTAAATTCAAAATTAAAAGCAGCAATTACCTTATTTACTATTAGCTTTTTTTCAATTACTACTAATGCCCAATTACATGTGGTGAAAAATTCGAATCCTGATTTAAATGGTGCTGTTGGTATTGGTACTTCTACACCAACAGAGAAATTAGATGTTGACGGAAGTATTAATATGAGCGGTGGATTTTTAACAACAGGAGGAACAGATCATTTAAACAAGAATAATGAACTGGTAAATAACGCAATGATCCTCATTGGTAAAAATAGAACAGCTCCAGGATTAGCGCGCATAGATTTATTTCCTAATGCCAAAAACACTGATGATGGCACTAATCCATTTATTGGTAGATTTATCTCAAGACCTAATGGTACTACCTCATTTATGCACAATGGAACGGGTAATTTTACATTACGATCCTTTAAGAAAGAGTCTAATATTTTATTTCAAGTATCCACCGACAAGACTGACATTAAAGGTAACTTATTAGCTAAAGATGCTATTGAGATAAAAGGAGTTACAGGGTTTGTTGGTATTCATAATACAAATCCTACAGCATTACTACACATTAAAGAACGAGAAGAAGGTGATATTCAAAGAGAACTTCAAGTTGACGGCCAAGCTTATAAAACAAATGGAGGCATGTGGGCAGGTACATCAGATAAAAGAACAAAAAAGAATATCAATCAATATGCCAAAGGTTTACCAGAGGTGATGCAGCTTAACCCTGTAACTTATAGCTATAATGGCAAGGCAGGCACTAGTGATACCGAAAGAACCTACGTAGGTTTAATTGCTCAAGAATTTGCTAAAATTGAACCCAATGCTGTTGAACCTTTCTCTTATACAGAAGAAGGTAGTAACAAAACAGAAGAATATCTTTCTTTGGATGCTACCTCTGTGCAATACATGTTAGTAAACGCCATTAAAGAGCAGCAAGCCAAAATTGAAAGTTTAGAAGAAAGGTTAGCAAAAGTTGCGCAAAACAGTTCCCCAGTTACCACCCCAGGTACTACAGAAATTAGCGTATTATTAGAAGGCAATGGCACAGAAAAAGCTCTATTGGCGCAAAACATGCCAAACCCATTTACCACCGAAACTCGAATTGAATATTTCATTCCGGAGAACAGCCGCAATGCCCGTATGTCGTTTAGAGATATGACTGGTAAAGAAATTAAAAGAATTGATCTTACACACGACGGTATTGGCGCTATAGAGTTTTCTGCTAAAGATTTGGCGGCAGGTATTTACTCTTATGTGCTTTATGTTAATGGTAGTATTGTTGCTTCTAAGAAAATGATTTTGAGACAATAGATTCATACAATATGGAAAAACATTTTAAGTATTATGGAGAAAATAATTCTACTTTTTATGCCAAAGTCATTTTTTATAGACGAGGCAAAAAATGTAGGTATAGCCAAAGCTATAACGAGGCTTTTTAACAAAGTATATCGAAAAATAGCAAAGGCAGAAATGCAGATTTATTTTTGAAGCATTACTAATAAAGAAGTCTTGTGCCTAAAAGAAAGACGGAAGACTTCTTTTAAACTTTTTTTAAAATTTGAAATAAACTTATAATGAATGTGGATAAATCAAAAATATACAATTACCATTTTTTCTTGATTGTATTTTTGTGTTGCTTTATTCAAAATATTAAGGTAAACGCTCAAACAATGTCTGAAGATTTTGGAGAAGAAATACAAGAAAGAGGATGCCAAACTGAACTTAGAATTGAGCAAATAGAATACATGAGTAACAAAAGATTTGCAAGAGCTTCTGATTGCGAATATAACTCAAATGAAATATTTTCCATACCATTAGCACTTCATATAGTAAGAAGTAGTTACAAGCAAGGTGGCTTAGGCTTGAGTGAAATTAATACTGCAATTGAAGATTTAAACGATCTTTATAGTCAAGCTAAATTTGAGTTTACTGCTTGTAGTATTAATTACATAGATGATGACTTGTATTTCCACTCTTTTATGAATAAAGAATATAAATATAGTTCTTTAGAAATTAAAATGAAAAATGCAAGTAATTATATTGACGGATATATTAACGTATATTTTGTGCAAAATAGTGGTGGTAGTTGGTCATCTTTCCCATCTTATCTAAACTTACCTCACCCAGAAGCCCCCAAAGATTGGATTGTAATGAATAATAGTCAAGTCAAAATACCAGATGAAAGTCAACCAAATAATTATTATATATCTGGAGCAGTACTAGCCCATGAGATAGGGCATTATTTTAATCTATACCATACACATCAAACTAGTGTAACTGACGTACGTGGAGGAATAACTATCCAATACAATGAATTAGTTGAAGGAGTTGAAGGTAAAGGTTGTGGGCCAAATTATGGGGACGAACTTTGTGATACACCCGCAGAACCGGGCACTAACAGTAGAGGATACAATGGTTTAAGTGGATGCGTAGATAAAAGTTGCGAATATAAGTGTGGTGAACCAGAAGATGAAAAAGGAATTAAGTATGAGCTAAAAGACAATAATAACATCATGTCTTATACTCGATATAGTTGTAGATCTTTTTTTAGTGCTGGGCAAATAGACAGGATGAGAAGTTACTTTATCTGCGACAGAGATTATTTATTAAGTGGATGTATTAATGCTGAACCACTAATTGAAGCTTGCAGTGATAGAGACAAAAGAGCACTAGAGGCTCTTTATGCCGAAACCAATGGTGCAAATTGGGTAAGCCCTTGGAATTTAGGCAATCAAATGAATACTTGGACTGGAGTTACGCTTAATGGAAATGGTTGTGTAGTTGGTTTGGATCTCACGTCACGTAATTTAAATGGCAGTTTACCGTCTGAAATTGGCGATCTTTTAGATTTAGAAACCTTACGTCTTAATTATAATACTTTATCAGGCAAAATACCAAAAGAGATCGGTTCATTAAATAAGCTTAAAACGTTATTTATTAGTAATAACGATCTAAGTGGGAAAATACCACCATCAATTCAATTTCTAACAAATTTAGAAAACTTAAATTTATCCTACAACAAAATAACAGGAGATATGCCGGAAGAAATTGTTCGTTTGGATGCTTTAAATACGCTTTCACTTACTAATAATAATTTAAGTGGTTGTTACAAGCCACCCTTAATAGAACTTTGCTCAAAATTTTCAAATAATTCAATAAGCCTAAGTAATAACTTTAATAGCAGTTGGGGAGCTTTTTGTTCTTCAAATAGTGGAATCTGTTCAGATGGAAGTAGAATGACAGACTCACTATCATTAGTATCTGTTTTTGAAGCTTTACAAGCGCCAGATTGGGCTTGGGAACCTAATTGCCCAATGAATTATTGGTTTGCAGTAAACAAAATACCATCTCACTTTACTGGAAGAGTTAAAAAGATAGATTTTTTAAATTATGGCTTTTTGAGTGAAGATGCGTTTCTCTCTCCTGATATTGGAAAAATACACTACTTATATAAAATAGATCTCAATCAAGATATTGAAATTAATGAGCCAATTCCATCTGAAATAGGAGATTTGCAATATTTGAATGAATTAACGCTAAAAAATATAGTTTTTACACACGATAAGTTGCCGGAGGAGATTGGTAATTTATCTAATTTAGAAATATTATACCTAATAGGTGAAAATAAAGATTCAACCGTAATCAATGAAATTGATGAGATTGCATCCTTTATTACAAGTTTAACAAATTTGAGTCATATTGCTATTACTGAATTTACAGGACATCTACCCAAAGAATTGGCTAGTTTGACTACATTATTTAAAGTTAATTTGTGTTACAATAGCCTATCCGGTTGCTTTAATCCTGCCTTTGAAAATTGGTGTGATAGAAAATGGACAACCCAATCTGGATTTTGCTTAGAAGATTCTCGGGGGAACAATAACTTCAATGCCACTTTTGAAGAGTTTTGTGCCACAGGAAGAGGTACTTGTAGCGAGGTATGCCAACCGGTAATAGATTTGGAAACACAAACTTTACATGGTAATCAAACCCACCATTCTATGCAATTAACCCGTTCAGAAGGCACGTTTAAAAAAGATGCTGCAGTTAATTTAAAGTCAGAAGAAAAGATAAGTCTGTTTGGTGGCTTTAAAGTAGAAAGCGGCGGCTGTTTAAATGCAGTAATACAACCTTGTGATTAATATTAAAAGCATTTGAAAATTTAGATATTAATATACTGCAAATAAAAATAGGTATTTGCTTAAACAAATATCTATTTTTTTAACCTAATATTTTTTAATAATAAATAATTTAAAACAATGAATAATTCAAAAATAAGTATTCAATTAATATCCATATTATTGGTTTCTGTTTGTTGTGCAAGGCATGTATATGCACAATCATATATACCAAAGGACCACCACTTTGAAGAACAATGGTATTTAAACAATACCGTTAACGAAGGCATAGATATCAATGTGCTTGAGGCTTGGCAAATAACTAGGGGAGAGGGTGTTAAATTAGCTATTTATGATGATGGCATTAGTAATAATCATGAAGATTTAAATGTCGAAAATATATTTAATACAGTTGGTGAAAATGGTTTCAGCAGTCATGGAACAAAATGTGCGGGCATTGCCAGCGCCATACACAATAATTTTGGTATTGCTGGAGTAGCACCTGAGTCAAGTTTAATTTCAATTTCCTTTTCTGGGCATTTTATAAATGTAATAGACGACGGTAATTTAGATAATATGGTAAGTGGTTTTAATTGGGCTACTGAGAATACCGATATTATTAGTTGTTCTTGGCGTACTATAGAAAATGATGATATTTCTGATGCTATTAATCAAGCACTTACTCAAGGGAGAAGAGGACTAGGAACAGTAGTAGTTTTTTCTAGCGCTAATCGAAGTCTTAATTCACAATATCCTACTAATACTATTCCAGAAATATTATGTGTTGGGGCTATTGATCGGGAAGGATATAGATATTCATCAAGTGGTTATGGTAGTCATTTGGATGTAGTAGCATGTGGTGAGAAAATTCTGACTACAGCAGGTAATGTAGACTATGTTAATTTTGATGCAACCTCTGCTGCTGCTCCACAAGTTGCAGGTGTAGCAGCTTTAGTGTTAAGTGTAAATCCAAACCTTACAGCCCGCCAGGTTAATGATATTATTAAAATAACTGCAAGCAAAATTGAAGGGGATGGATACGATTATCAAAATAAGCCAATAAACGAAAACATTAACGGCTTGTGGAATGAGGAAGTAGGTTATGGCTTAGTAAATGCCTACGAAGCAGTAAAGTTAGCTCAATCTCCGCAGTATCAGTACATATGTGAAACAGATATACCAATACCTATAAATAATGATAATAATAACAATATTATAAACAGTTTAGATGTCAGGTATGTTAGCAGTCAACTAATTAATACCCAATTTGACGATGTCAATAATAATCCAGATGTACTTATTAAGGCAAATGAAAGGGTTTTTATGCTCTCTGAGTATGTTACTTTAAATAAAGGCTTTAAGGTAGAAAGTGGAGGCTGCTTAGATGTTTTAATAAAACCTTGTGATTAAATAACCTTTGCAAAAAATTACTTATATGCTCCATAACTTTATTTCTCAAATAGACATTTAAACACCTAATACCAACGTACAATTAAACTTAAAAAAAATTAAAAAAAGGAAAGTAGAAACTGATAATCAAACGAATTCAATTGATGTGGTGGTTCGTGAAAATGAAACCGTTAAATTTAGAGCCGAACATATTGAATTAAAGCCAGGCTTTAAAGTTGAGCAGAACGGCTGCTTTAACGCCATTATTGAACCTTGCGAATAAAGATTTTTGGTTCAAATGCTAAACAAACACCCAAATCCATTGTCACTTTTTTTGATGATGATAATTGTCAAAGGCCGCCCCCAAGAAATTGGGGGCGGTACTTTTTATTATTTTTTTAAATACAATTTAAATAAGCGTTGCTAATAGCTTTGATTTACCTTGGCAATTTTTAAAAATGATGGTGAATAAGTAATATTGATTTGGTTTTTTATGGCAATGCTGCAAGTAATAATGGAATAATAGGAACTACCGTTTCTAACATTTGGGAAGGTAATTTATGCCCTGACTGATTAAAATTTGGCGATAAAGATTTTTTGTAAAGCACTATCCTAAAATTGTATTTTGAAAGGGAGGAAAATCTTAGTAGCTCCCTAAGCTGTTTTTTCTTTTTTATTAGAAAAGTTTTTAAATATTTCTTCTAATTGCTTAAAAATGTCTTGAGAATCACCCTTATATTGATCTAACAAACGTTTTATATCTTCATCATTTTTTAGCTTTTCAAACTCTTCTTTCCAAGCAGGGTTGTTTATTAAATCATCAGCATCACCTTTAAATCGTTCTAACAGTTTTTCTAATTCAGGGTCTTTTTGTAAATTGTTCAATTGTTCTTCTAACAATTGCTTTTGAGGCTGGTCATCTTTCGAATTAAACAAATCATTAATAAAATTATCAATTGTTTTATTGCCTTTTAGCTTTTCTAATTTTTCCTTTAATTTAGGGTCGTTCAATAATTTTTCGGTGTTATTGCTATAATCTTTTATAGCATCTTTCAATTTTTCATTGTTACCAATATCCTCTAATTTCTGTTTCCAAAAATCACTATCCTTATCAATATTTTTGGTTTTATCTTTTATATTATCAACCAGCTCTTTTAACTGGTTCATATTTTCATCTTTTAAAACCTCTTTTGCTTTTTTGCTAAATTGGTCAATAATTTGTTTTGCTTGCTCTGCCGATTTGTCAATGTTATCGCTGTTATCCTGGCTATCCATTACGCAAGCGGTAAAGCTTAAACCAAATAGTATAACGAAATATATTGCTATTTTTTTCATAAAATAATTTTAATATAAAACGTATGTTTTAAATTAATTGTTGTGCTTTTTAAGATGCGTTTGATACAAGTTAAGTTCAAATTACAACATTTAAAAAACAACTAACCACCACTTACTGGTGGAATTACTACTACCTCATCGTTAATATTTATAACAGTAGTATTTTCGGCATAAGTTTCATTAACAGCAATTTGAAAGGCGGTAATGTTTTGAAATTCAGGATATTTTTTCACTATTATTAATTTAAGATGTTCCACATTGTGTGGAGCGGTTAGTTCAATTTTTACTTTAGCACCACCAACAACATCTTTAGCAATTCCAAAACAAATTAAATCAATATCCATAATGTTTTATCGCTTATTTAGTCAAAAAAATCTTTCATTCTGTCAAAAAAGCTCTGATCTCCTTTTTCGGGGTTTGGTTTAAAATTAGGAGAATCTTTTAACTCTTCTAATATTTCTTTTTCCTTTTTACTTAGTTTTTTTGGTGTCCAAATGTTTACATCAATTAACTGATCGCCGGTGCCATAGCTGTTTACAGAAGGAATACCTTTACCTTTTAGCCTAAAAATTTTGCCAGCTTGTGTACCAGCCGGTATACTTATGCGAGCTTTACCACTTAAAGTAGGTACTTCTACTTTTGTACCTAAAGCAGCATCAACAAAATTTATAAAAAGTGGAAATACTACGTTATTCCCGTCACGTTTTAATTCTTCGTGCGGTTTTTCTTCAATATTAATTATTAAACCACCAGCTGGGCCGCCACGTTCACCCGCGTTACCAGCACCATCCATAGTTAACTGCATGCTATCAGTTACACCTGCAGGAATATTAATTTCTATTGTTTCTTCGCCATAAGTGCGGCCGTCGCCTTTGCAGGTGCCACATTTTTGAGTAATAGTTTGCCCGTTACCATTGCAATTTGGGCAAGTTGTAGTTGTTTGCATTTGGCCTAAAATAGTATTGGTAACTTTACGCACAACGCCGTGGCCGCCGCAAGTGCTGCAACTATTAAATGAACTACCATCTTTAGCTCCGCTGCCTCCACAATTAGAGCAGTTATTATACTTTTTTACTTTTATTTTTTTTGTTACACCTTCTGCAATTTCTTCTAAAGTTAACTTTACCTTAACTCTCAAGTTACTACCTCTTGTTCCTCTACTTCTTCTGCCGCTATTTCCCCCGCTGCGTGTTCTCCCAAAAATATCACCAAAGGGACTTCCGCCTCCACCGCTAAAAATATCTCCGAAGTGCTCAAAAATGTCGTCCATGCTCATACCAGCACCGCCGCCACCGCCAAAACCACCTTGGCCGTTTACAGCATCATGTCCATATCTATCGTAGCGTGCTTTTTTATTATCGTCACTAAGCACCTCATAAGCTTCGGCAGCTGCTTTAAATTTATCTTCAGCAGTTTTATCATCTGGGTTTCTATCCGGATGGTGCTTCATTGCAGTTTTACGATATGCCTTTTTTATTTCTTCTGCACTTGCACTTTTTGCAACGCCTAAAATTTCGTAATAATCCCTTTTTGCCATAATTGTATTTGTGTAAGTTGCCTTATTTACCGACTACCACTTTTGCATGACGAATAATAACTTCATTCATAAAATAACCCTTCTCTACTGTATCAACAACCTTACCTTTTAACTCCTCATTAGGTGCAGGTATTTCGGTAATAGCATCATGTAAGTCGGCATCAAATAGCTCACCGTTAGTTTCCATTTCTTTTAAACCTTTATTACCTAAAACGTTTTTTACTTTATTATGAATTAATATAAAACCATCTAAATCAATAGGCATATTATTAACTCTTGCTTCTTCGGCAGCTTTTGTAGCGCGCTCAAAATCATCTAAAACAGATAACAAATCAATAACAACATCTTTACCAGCAGTTTTCATTAGTTCAATGCGTTCTTTGGCATTTCTTTTTTTAAAATTATCAAACTCTGCAAAAATTCGAAGGTTTTTATCTTTCTGATCTGCCAATTCTTCTTCTAGCTGCGCTATCTTTACTTTATTTTTATCTTTTTTATTATTTTTCAATTTAGCAAAAATACCTTTTGCTCCGCCAGAATCTAACTCATTATCTTCTTCCATATATGTATCTGCATCAGCAGCATTATCAACATTATTATCTAATTCTTCGGTAACTTTTTCTTCTGTAGATGCTTTAAATGTTTCTACCTGCTCTTTATTTTCTGCCAAATCTTTTTCTAAGTTTGAATTATTTTCGTTAGTCATTTTAATTTTGTTATATAAAGCATTTATTACCCAAAAAACCTGCCATTCTACTTTTTATGACATTGTGGCAGAAAAAAATAAAATTGACTGACTAAAAGCGAAGTTTTAATCAAATATATTCACTTATGGTGACCATATTAAAACTAATCAGTTAGCTACTGGCATTTAAATAATTAATTTTTTTTAGAAGCGAAACGACAATTTTTTTTGGAAACAGGCTCCCCGCTTTCCGTTCCAAGTCCTCGCCTGCCAACGCTTCAAGCTTAGCTTCAGCTGTGGGCTTTCCTCTCCAATCGGGGCTAAACTTCCAAATCACTCCTACTAACAAACACTCCAAAAATAAAACTGACAGGTTAGTAAAATTGCTACAGTATACCTTCAAACCTATCAGGGCATCTTTCCGGTTTTTATTTAATTAATTAATTTATGGGTTAGTCTAACTTTCTTGTAACAGCCAAGCAGTAAAGTGAGCAAATATAAAAATAGCTCGTTTACCCAAAAACAATTGACAGTATAAATAAATTAACTCAATTGAAAACAAAATTTATAATATATCAAAGCAATTTCCTACAATAAATAAACCTACAAAATAGTGCAAATGCTAAAAAAATAGGTTCTACTACTAATTTAATGAAACATTGCGTTTAAGGCTTAGAAGTACTTACGCACAAAGATACTTTAAATACCCCAACCGTCATCGCAGAAAAATCGGAGAGAAACGGAGATTTTATCAGCGATCTCGCCTATTTTTTTGGGAGAGATAGCGGATATTTTATTCCGTTGCTCTCCATAAAATTCCGCTATGACGTTTGTTCGGTTTTTCCTTTTTTCCATTAAAATGGTAGTAGAACCAAAAAATAAAAAACCAAAATTATTAGTATGCGGATTTGAGGTAAAACTTTACTCAACAATTATTTGCTGTGGTAAACGCATTTGAATACCTTTCATTTCGGTTAGCTGTTTTATATTTTCGTAATATTTGTAAAGTGAACCTAATTCGTTTTTGATAACATTTTGTTTGCTTTGAGCGCCAAATTCTTTCATAAGTTTTGTAAATGGATCTTCTGCGGCAGGGTAATTACTTACCTTGTAACTATCAATATCGGCTAATTCTGCCGCTTTAGCAATTGCATCGCTAAGGTTGCCAATTTGGTCAACTAAACCAATTTCTTTAGCTTTTAAACCCGACCATACTCTACCTTGTGCAACTTTATGAACTTCATCTACAGGCATATTTCGTCCATTGGCTACCCGTTGTAAAAAGGTATCGTAAATATCATCGACACCGCTTTGTATAATGCTGCGCTCAACTTCATTTACAGGGCGGTTTATACTACCTAAATCGGCAAACTCAGTAGTTTTTGCAGTATCGAAAGTAATACCTAATTTGTTGTTGAAAAAACCTTCCATATTGGGCATCAAACCAAACACACCAATAGAACCGGTAATGGTGTTTTCTTCTGCAAAAATATAGTCTGCATTACAGGCAATATAATAACCGCCGCTGGCCGCTAAATCGCCCATAGAAACTACAATTGGAATACTATCACTTTTAGCTGTTTCCATTTCGTGCCATATAATGTCTGATGCTAAAGCACTTCCACCGCCAGAATTAACGCGCAAAACAATGGCTTTAACATTGTCTTTTCCCCTAATTTTTCTTATTACTTTTTCGTAATCGTACGAACCAATAGTTCCATTTTTTCCTACACCATCCACAATATTACCAAAAGCATATACTACTGCAATCTTATCTTTACTTGTTCCTTTTTTTATTTTTTTACCTTTATTGGCAGAATAGCTCGAAAGGCTGGTAGTATTAATTTTATCATCATCTTTTAAACCTAACTTTTCTTTTAAAATATTTAAAGCTTCATCTTTATAAGTTAATTTATCTACCAAACCGAAGGTCAATGCATCTTCTGCTCTTCTTACTTTTAGTTCATCAACTATAGTGTTTAAATTGCTGTTGGTAATGTTTCTTTCTGTTGCAATACCTTCAATAAAAATATTATAAAAATCTTTTAAAAAAGCCTCAGTTTGTAGCCGATTTTCATCACTCATTTTGTAACGCATAAAAGGTTCAACTGCACTTTTAAAATCTCCAACTCTAAAAACTTGGGGCTCAATTTCTAATTTTTCCAATGCACCTTTAAAAAACATTTTTTCACTTCTAAAGCCTCTTAAATCAACCAAGCCCATAGGGTTTAGAAATACACTATCAGCTACAGAAGCTAAGTAATATGCCTGTTGACTATATAATTCACCATAGGCCAAAATCCATTTTCCGCTGGTTTTAAAATCTATTAATGCATCTCTTATTGCACCAGTTGTGGCAAAGCCTGCGGGTATATCTTTCAATTCTAAAAAAATACCTTTAATTTTGTCGTCGGTTTTAGCAGTTTCAATACCTGCTAACAAATCATTTAAACCATCTTGTTTTTGTGCTTGAAAAGTTACTAGATCAAAGTTTGAGAAAGGGGAAGATTTATCGGTTTTTTCGGCAATGGTATTGCTAAATGTGGCGTATAATGCAGTATTGGATTTTATGTCTTCCGTTGAGCTGCTAAAAGTACTAGCTACAGTACCCACTAACAATAATGAGAAAAAACAAATTCCTAAAAAAAGAAATAAGCCAATAATAGTTGCTAAAACGTATTTTATAAAGTTCATTGTATTATGTTAAATTTGAGATATAGAACAAAAAAAATGTGAACAAAATTCCAAATTTAAATTGCAAATTATCTTAAAAACTGTAATAATATCTATTTTTGCCCAAGATGACAAATTTGTATTTACTAAATGGCTCAAATATTGGCAATAGAGCCGATAACCTGGAAAATGCAAGGCATTTTCTTGATAAGGCTTTTGGGAAGGCTTTAAAAGTTTCGGCTATTTATGTAACGCAAGCTTGGGGCAAAACAAACCAGTCCGATTTTTTTAATCAAGCACTTTTATATCAAACCAATTTAGCACCTTTGCAGCTTTTAAAGGTAATAAAAGAAATAGAGAAAAAAATAGGTGGAGATCATAAAGAAAAATGGGCAGCAAGAGTAATGGATATAGATATAATTTTTTATGACGATTTGATATACGAAAGCGATGAGTTAACTATTCCACACGCATTAATGCATTTAAGAAATTTTGTTTTAATGCCTTTAAATGAAATTGCAGCTAAATACCAGCATCCAAAATTACAAGTTAGCGTAAATCAGCTACTAAAAAAATCAATGGATATACTTAAAGTTGAAAAATTTATACCAAATGAAGTATAAGTTTATAACCGTAGAAGGTAATATTGGGGCTGGTAAAACCTCTTTAGCCAAAAAGTTAGGAGTGCATTACAATGCAAAACTAATTTTAGAAACTTTTGCCGAAAACCCGTTTTTGCCTAAATTTTTTGAAGATGCAAAACGCTATGCTTTTTCCGCTGAATTATTTTTTTTAGCAGATCGCTACCAACAACTGCACGAGCAGTTAAAAGCCTTTGGGTTATTTAGTAATCAAACTATATCCGATTATGTATTTGTAAAATCTTTACTGTATAGCAAGGTAAATTTATCAGAAGATGAGTTTAAACTTTTTCAAAGAATTTTCCATATTATGTATCCATCCTTGCCCGAACCAGATTTGTTAGTTTATATTCATTCTTCTGTTGAAAGAATAATAAGAAATATTAGAAAAAGAGGTCGTAACTTTGAACAATCTGTTGGTAAGCAATATTTGCTAAAAATACAAAATGCATATTTTGAATATTTTAAGCAAAAACCCAATTTAAAAATTTTAATAATTAATGCCGACACAATTGATTTTGTAAAAAATGAAAATCATTTTCACAAAATTGTTGATTTAATTGAAAAAGATTACAAAGCAGGCATCAATTATATTAATATTTAAGTTTTAAATGCGACATTTAAGCAGAAAATGTTTATTAGAAGGTAAAATTGGATTGATTTTTGTATTTAAATTTTCAAACCTAATATTTTCGTTATAAATATTTGCCACATAAAATATTTTGACGATCTTGCGTACTTTAATAGTATAAAAATTTTAACATAATAATATAAACTTTCATTTTTTTATGAATAACTTTTACAAACTTTCTAAACTTACTAAAAGCTTGGCTGCTTTATGTTGTTTGGTCTTTTTAACAAATAGCCTAATTGCGCAGGTTGATTGCCCTACAAATACCGATCTCGGTCTTTTCAGTTGCGTAAACATTGATGATGTTCCTGACCCAGTAAATGATGTAGCCGGTGCTACTTCCGCTCCTTATAATTTAACTATTACGGGTGCTACAGATGCTACCAGGGTTTTAACTGAAGATTCTGGATTTGTTTTCTATTGTGCTGGAGACGATCGCGAAGTAACCAGAACGCTTACAGTATACAATGATGATAATTTCAATTTTCAATACGATGCTGATGAAGAAATTGGCGTTTGTACATTTACCATAACTACTGAGGCCGATACAACATCACCAACATTTGAAGCTCCAGTAGCCGCCAACACAACTTGCTCTTTAGGTTATGAACCAAATGTTACCGGTGATGTAACCGTTATAGAAGATGACAACTGTCCTGTTCTAAATACTTCAACTTTTGTATTTTTTGCTGATGCAATTGCTGATGGTGCTTGCCTTGGTGAACTAATTGTAACCAGGTCTTGGACATCTGTTGATCCTTGCGGAAATCAATCAGATACTCAAACTCAAATGATTGTTGTAATGGATGATGAAGGACCTGTATTTACCGTGCCAGCAGATATTACCATACCTTGTGGTTCTGACCCAAGTGATGGTGCTTTAACGGGCACAGTTACTGATGCAATGGATGAGTGCGATCCTTCAACGATTAATGCTAGTGGTATTATTGTACCTAACTTAACTTTAGAAAATACACCTTGCCCAGGTTTTACTACTTACGTAAAAAGATGGGGAGCTGTAGATAATTGTGGCAATGCCACTACAGCAGATCAAACTATTGTAGTAGAATGCCCTGCGGATTGTAGCAACACCGATCCGTGTGTTGGTGATATTGTTTCAGATCCACTGCCAGGTGAATGTGAATGTCAAGTTGTTGAGGCGCAAGTTTTAGGTTGTACTGATCCTACTTCACCTAATTATAACGCCGCTGCTAATTGTGATGATGATAGCTGTGGTGTTTTTGATTTGGCTTTAAGAAAAGAATTAAGCACTACTGGGCCAATTGCTCCTGGTGACGATGTAACTTTTACAATTACCGTTTTTAATCAAGGTAGTATTACAGCGCAAAATGTTTTAATTACAGATTATATGCCTGTCGGTTTGGTTTTAAATGATAGTAATTGGACCGATCAAGGTGACGGAACTGCAACCATAACTATTACAGGATCAATTTTAGCGGGCGCTAGCGAAAGCGTTGATATTACGTTAAACATACCTGCTGGTACTTCACCAGGTTCTCTTGAAAATTTTGCTGAAATTACATCTGCTGAAGATGAAAATGGAAATCCAGGTGATGATATTGATTCTACAGCCGACAACGATCCTGATAATGATAACTTAACTGATGATGAAATTGACAATGGTAACGGAGATGAAGATGATCATGATGTAGCTATTCTTAATATAACCTGTATTGATGGTTGTACAGACCCAGCTGCTTGTAATTATAATGCCGCTGCAACTTGTGACGATGACTCATGTCAAGCTATCCCTACTTGTAATACAGATCCTTGTGCTGGTGATGTTACTGAACTAAGTGCAGACAGCTGTAGTTGTGAGGCAGTTACACCTCAAATATTAGGATGTACAGACGCTGCTGCCTGTAATTATGATGCAGCTGCCAATTGCGATGATGGTAGTTGTATGCCTGTACCAACTTGTAATACAGATCCTTGTGCTGGTGATGTTACTGAACTAAGTGCAGACAGCTGTAGTTGTGAGGTAGTTACACCTCAAGTATTAGGTTGTACAGATGCTGCTGCTTGTAATTATGATGCAGCTGCCAATTGTGATGATGGTGGTTGTAAACCATTTCCAGTTTGTAATGATAACCCTTGTAGAGGCGACGTAACTGAAGAACAGAATTGCGAATGTGTTGTAGTTGAACCTCAAAATTTAGGTTGTAATGATCCTTTAGCTGATAATTACGATCCAAACGCTAATTGCAATAATGGTACTTGTGTTTACCCAAGCCCTTGCGAACCAAAAATAAGATTATGTGCTGGGCCAAGTTCCCCATTAGAGATATGTTTACCTTGTATACTTAGTGGAGAATTAGATGGTGAAATTGTAGGAGCAAGCAATACAAATGGTAGTGGTACTATTGGTGGTTTAAATGATGCTAATATTGCCTGCTTTACCTATACACCTGCTGCAAGTGAAACTGGTGTTACAGAATTGATTGTAGAATATTGTAAACCTTCTACCGGGCAATGCTGGACAACGATTATTATTATAGATATTGATCCAGATTGTGGTACTGGAGTGTCGTGCCCAAGTGAACTAGAATTCTGTACAAACCCAACTACACCAGTAGAAATTTGTATAGATTGTATAGACCCACTTGGTTATGAATACACAAATGTTGTTTCTTTATTCCATTGCTCATTAGATGATTTAGATGATGCCAACCAGGCTTGTTTTACTTATACACCTGTTCCATTAATGGAGCTTTACAGTCCAGATATAGTTACAGCAACTTATTGTATACCTGGTACTAATATGTGTAATACAACGGTATTAACTATTCACATAGAAGACGATTGTGATGGTGGTGGAGAAGTTTGTAATGTTAGTGGTGGAACTTTAACTGGTGGTCCTTATAGTTTTTGTGTAGGTGATGGTATTGCAGATATTGTGACAGATGTTTCACTAAGTGGTGAAAGTGGTGATTTCTCATCGTGGGTTGTTACAGACGATGATGGTAATGTATTAGCTATACCAGGCGATCTTACAAGTGTTGATTTTGATAGTGCAGGTTCAGGTACTTGTTTGATTTGGAACATAAGCTATGATAGCGTTTCGGGCTTATATCAAGGCTCCAACGCGTCTGATTTTGATGGCTGTTACAGTTTATCAAATCCAATTACAGTAAATCGTACAGATTGCGCACCAGTTTGTCAAGTTAATGGTGGTACAATTAGCGGTGGTCCTTTCACCTTCTGTGTAGGCGATGGCACACCAGATAATGTTTCAGATATTACTTTAACTGGTAATTCAGGCGATAATACGGCTTGGGTTATTACTAACGAGAGTGCAGATGAAATACTCGGACTACCATCAATGCCAGAAGTAGTTGATTTTGATGGAACTGGTGAAGGTGTTTGCTTAATTTGGAGTGTTAGTTTCGATCAATTATTTGGAGCTGTAGTAGGTGCAAACCCTGCCGACTTAGGTGGTTGTTTTGAATTGTCAAACCCAATTGCTGTAAATAGAGTAGCATGCTGTAATGTTAAGGGTGGTACTATTGCTGGAGGTCCTTTTACCTTTTGTGTAGGCGATGGCACACCAGATAATGTCTCAGGCATTACTTTAAGCGATAATGTGGGTCAAAACAACGCTTGGGTTGTTACAAGTGATAGCGGTGAAATTTTAGGCCTACCATCAATGCCAGGTGAAGTTAATTTTGATGGAGCTGGCGAAGGAGTTTGCTTAATTTGGAATGTTAGTTATGATGATTTAGGTGGTGCGATATTAGGTGCAAATGCATCTGACTTAACAGGTTGTTTCGCATTATCAAACCCAATAACTGTTAATAGAACCACTTGTGCCGTAGAATGTCCATCAGTATTAAACTTTTGTACAACTCCAACAACTCAAATCGAAATTTGTATACCTTGCATTGCAGATGGTACTTTTGATGCAACTATAACCGATGTTAATAGTTTGTTTAACTGTGGTATTGATGATTTAGATGATGACAATCAAGCTTGCTTTTCATATACACCACTTCCATATATGCAAAATTACAGCCCAGATATTGTTACTGTTGAATATTGTACAGCCGCTGGTGAGTGCCTGTCTACTGAGGTAATTATGGAAATTAAAGTTGATTGTGGTGCAGCTGTTATCAATACTATACCTAATAATTTTAATGAAGATTTATTACAGTTGCAACCAACAGAATTATCAGAAAAAACATTGCAACAATTAGAAATTGCTCCAATTATTTATCCAATACCAAGTGGAGATTTTATAAATGTTGCCTTAAAAGATGAAATTAAAACTGCTAATATTACAATATATAATGCTAGCGGGCAAACAATGAAAACTAAAGTTGTTGAAAACAGTAGTGGAGAATTAAATGCTGTACGTTTAGATATTTCTAATTTTGAAAGTGGTATTTATTACTTAGTTGCTGGTTTTGGTGATTCAGTACAAGCAACACAGTTCATAAAAAAATAAATTTAAAATTTAAATAGTAAATAAAAACCGGTGATATAAATCACCGGTTTTTTTTATTTACACAACTACCATAACTTTAAAGCAACTATATTTGAACATCAGAATAAATTAAAAAATGGTTAACAACAGAAGACGTTTTATAAAAAATTCTTTAGCCGTTAGTGTTGGCTTTTGGGGACTTCAAAGCTGTATAAATGCAACTAAAATTAATACTAATAGTTCTGTAAAAAATTTTTATGGTCCTTTATTAGATGATCCCAATGGAATATTAAAACTACCAAAAGATTTTTCCTATACAATTATTTCGAAGGTTGGAGAAAAAATGAGCGATGGTTTGTTTACCCCAGGTAAACCCGATGGAATGGCTACTTTTGTGAATGCAGATAATAAAGTAGTTATAGTAAGAAATCATGAAATTAGCTTTGGGGATACTGCTAATAGCGCATTTGGGCAAAATAACGAACTACTTTCAAAAGTTGATAAAGCCAATTTTTATGATTTTGGTAATGGAAATTACCCAGGTTTAGGAGGTACTACAACTTTACTATATAATACGGCTACAAAAAAGATTGAGCAAAGTTATATGAGCCTAATGGGTACAGTACGCAACTGTGCAGGCGGGCCAACACCTTGGAATACCTGGTTAACTTGCGAAGAAGACGTTTCAATCGCTAATAACACTATTGAGAAAAATCATGGCTATGTTTTTGAAGTTCCTTCAGTTACTGATGGAAAAGTTGCCGCCCCTTTGCCAATAAAAGAAATGGGCCGTTTCAATCACGAAGCCGTAGCCATAGACCCTAATACAGGTATTGTTTACCTTACTGAAGATCGTAGTGATGGCTTATTTTATAGATATTTGCCAAAAAATGCTAAAAATTTACATAAAGGAGGTCAATTACAAATATTAAAATTTATTGATCAAGATGCTGCAGATACACGTAATTGGAATTCGTTTGGTAAACAAAACATAGAGACAGGAAAGCCATATAAAGTAAGCTGGGTAAATATTGACGATGTTGATGCGCCCGAAGATGATTTAAGATACAGAGGTTACCATACGCAAAAAGCAGCAGTTTTTGCACGAGGAGAAGGAATATGGTATGGAAATAAAGGTGTTTACTTTGCATGTACCAATGGTGGAAGTGCTAAAGTAGGACAGATATTTAAATATGAGCCAAGCCCAAATGAAGGACAAAATACCGAAAAGGATAATCCTGCAACCATAACCCTGTTTGTAGAGCCTAACGATAGTAGTATTATGAATAATGCTGATAACCTTACTATTGCCCCATGGGGAGATGTAATTACTGCAGAAGATACTGAACACCCATTTTTAGTAGGTATAAGACCAAATGGCGAACTATATAAATTAGCTGAGAATATTGGCTATGCTTCTGAATTTGCAGGAGTATGTTTTAGCCCAGATGGAAATACATTATTTGTGAATATACAACATGCTGGCCTTACTATTGCCATTAACGGGCCTTGGAAAAATGTATAAAAGCATAATTTTATGAGTGAAAAAATTACAAATGATAACTTAGGCAGAGCAGATGTAATTACTTACAAACAAACTCCAAAAAATGCTATTGTTGTTATTTTAGATAACGTAAGAAGTAGAAATAATGTAGGTTCTATCTTTAGAACATCGGATGCTTTTTTAGTTGAAAAAATTATATTAGCCGGTATAACTCCGCAACCTCCACATCGTGATATTTATAAAACTGCTTTGGGCGCAACAGATTCTGTTAGTTGGCAGTACGAAGAAAAAACGTTAAACGCAGTTCGTTCACTTCAACAAAAAAGCTACAAAGTTTATGCAGTAGAACAAGTTGAAAAAGCTAAGTTGCTACATAATTATATTTTTAAGAAAGAAGACAAAATAGCCTTAGTTTTTGGTAGCGAGGTAGGTGGTGTTGATCAGTTAGTAGTAAACGAATGTGATGGTTATATTGAAATTCCACAATTTGGTACTAAACATTCCTTAAATATTTCTGTATCAACTGGCGTAGTTCTGTGGCATTTGGTTGCTCAAATTTTAAAGTAACTTAGCTGTAAAATCATAACAATGTTATAAAACTTACGTTTTAACAACTATATGAAATTGCATTGTTTAATTATTATATTACTACTAAGCACAACTGTATTTGCTCAAAAAAATATACCTGTCAAAGCAAAAAAATGGCTTACTCAAGGCATTCGAGCTGCAAAAATTGACGATCACCAAACAGCAATTCCACTATTTAAAAAGGCCATAAAAAAACATAAATCTTACAAAAAAGCAATACAATATTTAGCATTATCTTATGAAAAAAATGGGGCTATCGACTTGGCAGTTGAGCAATATAACCAATTGCAAAAATTGAACCCAGAAAGAAAATCGAACATCATTTCAACAAAAGCTAAATTACTTTATGAAAATGGTCGTTATAAAGATGCTTTAGTAGAAATTTCTAATTTAGAGAACAATTTATTAGTACCAGAAACCAACGCTTTATACAATTCTATTAAAATGGCGATTAAATTAGTTGACCACCCGGTTGAATTTAACCCAAAAATGATGAGCCTTGCCATAAATAGTAATGATTTAGAATATTTACCTTCTTTAACAGCCGATGAAGAAACCATTGTTTTTACCCGAAGAAGTAACACTATTGCATCTGACGAAAATTTTTATATTAGTTTTTTAAAAGATACTACTTGGACGAAGGCGGAATATTTTAGTGAAATAAATACACCGTCAAATGAAGGGGCAATTTGTATTTCGGCAGATGGTAAAACCATTGTTTTTGCAGGCGATGAAGATATGAACGGTTATGGTAATTTCGATTTATGGATTGTACAAAAAGACGGCCATAAATGGGGCAAGTTAGAAAATTTAGGTCTCAATATAAATACGCCTTATTGGGAGTCGCAACCATCATTATCTACTAATGGAAAAGAGTTGTACTTTGCCAGTAAACGACCAGGCGGATTTGGCGAAATTGACATTTATAAAACAGAATTAATTAACGGCCAATGGACCAAAGCAACACCTTTAGATTCAACCATAAACACCAAGGGGAAAGAACAAAGCCCATTTATTCATCACGATGGCTACACTTTATATTTTAGTAGTAACAAACACCCTGGTTTAGGTAAGGAAGACTTATTTTTTTCTAAAAGAAAAAACGGCAGTTGGACTAAGCCAGAAAACCTCGGATATCCGATTAATACCCATAAAACAGAGGCAAATTTAGTAGTAAGTACTGGCGGTGAAACAGCTTATTTCGCCTCTGATAGAAACCAGAAAAATACAGGCTTGGATATATACAGTTTTAAATTACCAGCCAGCAAACAACCAGAAAAACTAACCTATTTTAAAGGCATAATTAAAAATGCTATAAATTTAAAACCTTTAATAGCAAATGTAGAACTAATAAACTTAGCTGATACAAGCGACGTAATCTCAACCAAATCTGACAGCTACAACGGTACTTTTTTAATAACTTTAAAAGCAGGTATAGATTATATGTGTAACATTAATAAACAAGGCTATCTTTTTTATTCAGATCATTTTACGTTTACCTCAAATGCTGAAGGAAAACCTTATATAAAAGAAATTTTTTTGCAACCAATAATTGAAGAAGTTAAGCTAAATGCTATTGATATAAAAACACCCAAACCAATTGTGTTAAACAATATATTTTTCGAGTCGGGCAAAGCAGAACTCTTAAATGCATCTACTATCGAACTTAATCGATTGGTAGTTTTGTTAAACGATAATGCCACATTAAAAATAAAAATAAATGGACATACCGATAATGTAGGTTCTAAGGAAGATAATTTATTACTTTCTCAAAAAAGAGCCAAAGCTGTTGTAGATTATTTAGCCAAAGCTGGTATTAATAATAGCAGACTTAGCTATGAAGGCTTTGGCGAAAGTATGCCTTTAAATATTGAAAACACAACAGCAGCCAAAGCACTAAACAGAAGAACAGAGTTTGAAGTAATTAAGTAACTGTTAGTTGACGATTAAGTTTATCCAATCTCCCAAACAGAATTACCTCTTATTAAAGCATCTAAATCGCCTGCACCTTTTTGTTTAATGGCTTGTTCAATTTGAGCTTTGTGCAACTCATTATAAGTTGGTCTGTTGTTTTGATATAACACCCCAAATGGCCGTGGAAAGTATTGCGGATCATCGGTCTGCGGATCATCAAAAAAGCGGGTTAATATTTGTGCTTTAAACAAATCGGTTTCGTCGTGCATCCACAAATCATCTTTACTAAAAGCCTCATCTTTTAAACTGACTACTAATGGCTTATAACCATCTAACACAATACCCTTATCTGCTTCTGCGCCAAAAATTAAAGGTTGGTTTTGTTGTAGAAAAATAGCGGTGTTGCTTTTGGTAGCTTTGTCGGTAAATGCAAAAAAAGCGCCATCATTAAAAATATTACAATTCTGATAAATTTCTAAAAAAGAAGTGCCTTTATGTGCATTGCTTCTTTTCAATAATTCTTTTAAATGCTTCGGGTCGCGATCCATACTGCGAGCAACAAAAGTAGCATTAGCACCCAATGCAAAACTTAGTGGATTTACCGGATAATCTAAAGAACCCATTGGGGTAGATTTGGTAGTTTTTTGCATTTCGGAAGTTGGAGAATATTGCCCTTTTGTTAAACCGTAAATTTGGTTATTAAACAACAATATATTCAAATCGAAATTACGACGAAGAATATGTAACATGTGATTACCGCCAATTGAAAGACCATCACCATCGCCAGTAACCATCCAAATACTTAAATTTGGGTTGGCTAATTTTAAACCAGAAACAACTGCTGGCGCACGCCCGTGTATGGAGTGCATACCATAAGTATCCATATAATATGGAAAGCGAGAAGAACAGCCGATACCTGATACCACAGCCACTTCATCTTTATTTAAACCCAACTCAGCCATTACGCTTTGCACTTGTTTTAATATAGAATAATCGCCACAACCAGGGCACCAACGCACATCTTGATCGGTCGCAAAATCTTTAGCTTTTAAACTGCCTACTTGTTTTGTCATTATTGTTTTTTTTAAGATGGGTTACAATTCCTTTTTTATAAAATTGTATAAATCTGCTTTTGAAATTGGTAAACCTTTCACCTTGTTAAACTGCACTACTTCTTTTAAAAAATTGGCTTTAATTAAAATGGCCAACTGGCCAGTATTTATTTCTGGTATTATAATTTTTTCAAAACGGTTTAGCAAAGCTTCTAAATTTTTAGGGAAAGGATTTATGTAACGCAAATGGGTACTGCTTATCTGCTGCCCTTCTTCTAATAAAGTATTTACCACCGCATTAATTACGCCAAAGGTAGAACCCCAACCCAACACCAAAACCTTACCGCTTTCTTCCCCTAAATCAATTTGTTGTTCGGGTAAAAAGTTAGCAATTTTAGCTATTTTTTCTGCTCGTATTTTGGTCATCAACTCGTGATTGTCGGGGTCGTAACTTACGTTGCCCGTATCAAACTCTTTTTCTAATCCACCAATTCTATGGCCAAGCCCAGCAGTACCAGGTATTGCCCATTTGCGCACCAAATTTTCATCTCTTTTATAAGGCAAATAAGGTGTGTCGTTTTCTTCAATTGGCTTTGGTTTGGCAAAATTTGCTTTTATTGCTGGTATGTCTTCCGCTTTTGGAAACTTCCACGGCTCAGCACCATTGGCAATATAACCATCACTTAACAACAACACAGGTGTCATATATTGTATGGCTATTTTACAAGCTTCGTAAGCTGTATGGAAAGCATCGGCAGGCGATTTAGCAGCAATAACTGGCATTGGGCTTTCGCCGTTACGCCCATACATCGCCATTAATAAATCAGCTTGTTCCGTTTTAGTTGGCATACCCGTTGAAGGGCCGCCCCGTTGTACATTTAAAATAACTAAGGGCAACTCTAATATCATAGCCAAACCCATTGCTTCACCTTTTAAAGCTAAACCCGGCCCAGAAGTTCCTGTAATACCCAAATTGCCACCATAAGAGGCACCAATGGCAGCACAAACAGCAGCTATTTCATCTTCTGCCTGAAAGGTTTTAACCCCAAAATGCTTTTGAGCTGCCAATAAATGTAACACCTCAGATGCTGGAGTAATTGGGTAAGAACCATAAAATAATGGCAAACCACTTTTTTGCCCGGCAGTAATTAAACCGTAAACCAAAGCCTGACCGCCAGTAATATTTCTGTAAACTCCTTTTTTTAATGGAGCTGATTTTATTTCGTATTTGGTTGTAAAGGTTTCGGTAGTATCACCATAATGGTAACCTGCTTTTAGTACCATTTTATTGGCTGCTATTAGCTCCGGTTTTTTGGCAAACTTGTTTTCTAAATAAGTTTCTACCGATTTTAAATCGCGACTATATCGCCACAAAATAAAACCCAACACAAACATATTTTTACTTCTTTCTTGTTCTTTGTTTCCAAGGCCACTATCTTTTAAACACGCTTTAGTCAATTTAGTTACGGGTATTTTAAATACTTCATAATCAACCAAGCTATCATTTTCTAATGGGTTATCGCCCTCTGCGTATTTCGCTAAACGCAGGTTTTTCGGGTCAAAACCTTCTTCATTTACAATAATGGTGCCTCTTTCTTTTATACCAGATAAGTTGGCTTTTAAAGCAGCAGCATTCATGGCAACCAAAACATCGTATTGATCGCCTGGTGTAAATATTTGTTTACTACCAAAATGAATTTGATAACCCGATACACCAGCCAAAGTACCAGCCGGGGCACGTATTTCTGCCGGAAAATCTGGAAAAGTGGCTAAATCGCTACCCGTTAATGCGGTATTATCGGTAAATAAATTACCCGTTAATTGCATTCCATCGCCAGAATCTCCGGCAAACTTTATTGTTACTTCTTGCTGAATTGTTTTCATAAATCAGGCTTCTAAACCAAATAGAAAACAAAGGTACGCTCAATTGAGCAAAAAATGATACTTATACGATGGTTTTGCAAGTAAGAAAATCAATTAAAAAGAATTTGCAATACAAAACAAAAAAGCAATTTGAAAGTTTTGCTAAAAAGTATATATTTTTGGTTTACATTTAAAGTATTAAAATTTTGTAAGAAAACGTAATTTCATTAATTATAATGGCAGCTTATAGTAAAACCATGCGATGGCTTCATACTCGCAGAATCTGCCTCGAATGGCCCGGATGCGAGTTACGAAGTTGCTGAAATGTAAGGCTTCAACCATAAGCAAATGAAAAATGATGATAGTATGGAGCTAGCAGTTGATGACATTTTTATAAATGGTTTAGGAAGAGAGTATTCACAGTTTAATAACGATGTTGTGTATGATGCGGAATCAGATATGTTTTTTACCAGCACTTATAAACACGCTATTGGTTTTAAGGTAAATAGGCCATAAGTGGTAGTTCAATTTTATTTTTAAAAATGCAAGTTTGTTTATACGAGCTTGCATTTTTTTTAGCTCAAAAAGCAATTATAAACAAAATACTAATACATTCTATTACCAATAAAATGAACATAAAATAATGAAAATAGTAATATTTGGATTGATTATTGTTAACTTATTTTAAATTTTATTCCAAAATAATTTGAACACTTATTTAAATATAGTATAATAAAAACCAAACTTACATTGTATATTTACTATGAAAATGAAAACTAACTGTGCTTGAGGCAATATGAAGCTGTATTGTATAACTAATTTTGTATTTATATTGTGTTTTATAGAAATAGCAAGAGCTCAATCCGTAGATTTTATTATAGAAAATTGCAATAGCCTTGTTTCAAAAATTACCACTATTAATAATGTTGATGGTTATTTATTGGTAATATCAGAATCACCAATTACATTTTCGCCTACTAATGGTACTAGTTACGCTTACTCTTTAATTTATGGTTTTGGGCCAAATGTATCTAACAACAATTTGCCAAGTTACGTAATGTATTTTGGTAACGAAAATGTTACGCTTACCGGTTTTAGTGATAATACTAATTATTATTACGCAGTTTTTTTCTACTTTAAAAACGTTGACTCTCCTGTGTATTCATTATTTTCACCAATTAAAGGCGAACTTAATTTTTCTGGAATTCCTCAAGTAAAAACCAATCCTATCGATGCATCTTGTAACAATTCAATGGATGGCAATATTAACCTAATAATAACTAATGGCGTGCCTCCTTTCGATTATACTGTTAACGGAAATTTATATAATAATGCCAATTCATTTTTAAGAGCACTTAGTTTAGGCCCTTTTTTAGCAGGCACTTACTCAGTAATTATAAATGATGCCAATGGCTGTTCAAATAGTTTTGTAGCAAATATTTCAGAACCACCACCTTTAAAAATTGAAGTACTAAGTAATAAGCCTGTAAACTGTTTTGGAGAAAATGATGGTGCTTTTGAATTTACTTTAAATGGAACAGCAGGTTCGGGAACGGTATTGCAGTACAATTTACCAACAAGTTATACTATTGAAAAGGATATTAGCAACAGTAATTTAATAATACCAAATTTGCCAAGTGGTGAATATCAATTATTTTTAACCTTACCTGATAATACTGCCTGCACAGATCAAATTGAATTTACAATTGAAAGCCCTAAACCATTGCAAATTAAAAATTTTTTTAAAAAAGAACCTACTTGTAAAGATGCCGAAGACGGTGAAATTGCTATTGAAATAATAGGAGGTACACAGCCATATATTTATAGTTGGACTAATGTATCAAACAACGAAAATATATTAAATGGATCGGTAGTTTTAAATTTATCGGCTGGTGACTATCTAATCGAGATTTTTGATGCTAATTTTTGTACCTTTACAGCCGAAATTAATTTGCCTGAAAACGATAGAAGCTGTTTTGATCGCAATGATATACCAAATGTATTTAGCCCTAATGGAGATGACATTAATGATATTTGGCATATTAAAGGTTTGCAAGAGCAATATCCTATGAATTTAGTAACTATTATAAACAGATGGGGAGCTGTAGTTTTTGAAAAAGAAAGCTGCAACGATAACTGCTGGAAGGGCAACGCAATAAACAGTAACAGCATATTACCAACAGGTACATATTTTTATGTAATCCAATTAAATAGTCAAAATTTAACCAATAACAATAATTTGTTAAAAGGAACTATAAACCTATTAAGATAAAACCTAAGTTTGCCGAAAATGAGAATAAAGCTAACTATTATAAGAAAATTAGTACTATTACTATTATTGCTTTCTACTAAAATTTTAGTAGCACAGCAACAAACACTTTTTTCTCATTACAATTTCGATCATTTTATGTTTAATCCAGCAGCCGCTGGTTCTACCAATGCTCTTACTGCTAATTTTTTTAATAGAGACCAGTGGAGCGGAATTGATTTAGCCCCAAAAACACAATTTATAGACCTACACGCCCCATTACGCCGGCATCCATTTGCATTTGGTGGGCATATTTATAACGATAATGCTGGTTTCTTAAACAACATTCGTTTTCAGGCAGCTTCTGCTTATCAATTTACTATTAACGAAAAGGGTAACCTCGGTATTGGTTTAGGTTTAAACTTACAAAGGTTACAATTAAAAAGCGAAAGAAGCGGTATAAACTTAAACCCACCAGAAACTGTTTTCGATCCAATACAAGATCAATATAAAAACAGCGTGTGGAATTTCTTTTTTACACCCGGTGTATATTACAACAATGGTAAATTCTATGGCGGTATTTCATCTATGCAAATACTTCAAAACAATTTTCAAATAAACGAAGTACAAGTAAATACCGAAGTTTCTAGAAGACATTGGCTGTTGATGGCAGGCTACAAACAACATTTAAATGATAAATGGAAAATTAATCCATCTGTTTTACTTAGAACTGAAAAAGCATCACCACTAAATTTTGATATTAATGCAGTTGTTTCTTATACCGATTTAGTTTGGCTAAACGTTGGTTACCGCAGTAGTAAAATGTTTATGATTGGCGTTGGTGTTAATTTAGATAAAATGTTTAAAGCGGGCTATAATTACGATGCTAACTTAAACTCACTTGGTGCGCAAAGTGGTAGAGGCAGCCACGAAATATTTCTCGGTTTTACCAACAAAATTGAATCGGACATAAATAATGACATAAAAACTGTTCCTAACAAAAAGAAAGTAGATACTGATAAAGATGGTATACCAGATTTTAAAGACAATTGCCCTAAAGTAGCTGGTTTAAAATCTAACAATGGTTGCCCTAAAATAATTGCTAAAGATAGCGATGGTGATGGTGTTTATGATAATGATGACAAGTGCCCTAAAGTTCCTGGCTTAAAAACAAATGATGGTTGCCCCGCAGTTTTAGAAGATACTGATGGAGACGGTATTATTGACATAGAAGATAAGTGTCCTAATATAGCTGGAGTAAAATCAAACAATGGCTGCCCAGAAAAAGTAGAAGAAATAGCTAAAGATAGCGATGGAGATGGTATTATTGATGAAAATGATGAATGCCCAAATACTTTTGGAGTAAAAACAAACAATGGCTGTCCAGAAAAAGTAGAAGAAATAGCTAAAGATAGCGATGGAGATGGTATTATTGATGAAAATGATGATTGCCCTAATACCTTTGGTACAAAAAGTAACAAGGGCTGCCCCGAGGTTTTAGACGCTGATGAAGATGGTATTGTTGATAATAAAGATGATTGCCCCGATGAATTTGGCATTGCTGCATTAAAGGGTTGCCCAGATGTAGATAGTGACGGAGATGGCATTTTAGATTTAGATGATGGATGCCCAAATACGAAAGGTGTAAAAGAAAACAATGGTTGCCCACCTATTGATACAGATAGTGATGGTATTGCAGATAGTGATGATGAGTGCCCTAAAACCTTCGGTTTTGCCCGTAACAATGGCTGCCCCGATGCGCCAAAACCAATTGATACAGATGGCGATGGCGTAACAGATGACAAAGATAAATGCCCAAAGGTTTATGGAGAAGATAATGGTTGCCCAAAACCCGTAGAAATAGCAGATACAGATGGTGATGGTATAGCAGATAATGAAGACGATTGTCCAAATACCTATGGCGCAAGTTCAAATAATGGTTGCCCAATTGCTGTACAAAGCGATAGCGATGGAGATGGTATAATTGATACCTTAGATGATTGCCCGTATGTTTATGGTGTAGCCTCTAATTATGGCTGTCCATCAGAAACCTCTATCACAAACGATGCGTATAAAATTATTTTAGATGCCGCTACACAAAATTTACGCTTCGGTACCGGTAGTGCCAATATCGAATATTCCTCATTCACAACCCTAAAAGATTTAGCAAAGTTAATGATTAATAACCCTGGCTTTAGGTTACGAATTGTTGGCCATACCGATAACGTAGGGTCAGCATCATCAAATATGGAGTTGAGTAAAAAACGGGCAGAATCGGTTAGAAACTATTTATTAAATGAAGGTGTAAGTTTCGGTAATATGATTGTTGAATACTTTGGTGGTAGCAAACCAATAGCCGACAACAGCTCAACAGAAGGCCGAAGATTAAACCGAAGAGTAGACTTCGAACTGATAGAATATTAACACACAACTTCATTTATATTATGTGCAATAGTTTGTCAAAAAACAAATCAAGTTATTGTAAATTAGGGCGTTCCCTTCGGGTCGGGCTATACGCTCCAATCTTTTTGCTCGTACCTCACAAAAAGGATTTCCGCTGCTATCCCTAACGCAAAAAAGCCCAAAACTATCCGCCAATTTTAATGCCTCTAAGTAGCAGTTAAAAAAAGTTCCAGCGTTCTATGATGAAGTATTTTGTTCTAATATAAGGCATTTGCAACACAGCAGTAAGGCAAAAGAATAAACCTAATAATTTTCAATAACTAACGCCCTCAATCAATCAAATTACCGTATTTTTGTAGTTGCAAATGAAATTTAGTTTAGCATCACCATTTAAGCCAACCGGAGATCAGCCAACAGCAATAAAACAATTAGTTGAAGGCTTACAACGTGGCGAACCCGACCAAGTGCTATTAGGCGTAACTGGCTCTGGTAAAACATTTACCGTAGCCAATGTAATACAGCAAATACAGCGACCAACCTTAATATTAAGCCATAATAAAACCCTTGTAGCGCAATTATATGGCGAGCTAAAACAATTCTTTCCCGAAAATTCGGTCAACTACTTTGTTTCTTATTACGATTATTACCAGCCAGAAGCCTACGTGCCAAGCTCAGGTTTATACATAGAAAAAGATCTTTCAATTAACGAAGAAGTTGAAAAATTGCGACTGGCAACCACCTCATCTCTACTTTCTGGCAGGCGCGATGTTGTTGTGGTAGCTTCCGTTTCCTGTATCTATGGCTTAGGCAACCCTGCCGAAATAAGTAAAGGCGTAATACGTGCAGGCATTGGCGATGTTATTCCACGCAATCAATTTTTATATGCCTTGGTAGAAGGCTTGTACAGCCGCACAACTATTGATTTTAAACGTGGCACCTTTAGGGTAAGAGGCGATACTATTGATATTTTTCCGGCCTATGCCGATTTTGCTTACAGAGTAACTTTTTTCGGAGATGAAATTGAAGAAATGGAATCTTTCGATCCTTTAACAGGTGAAGTTATAAAAAACGATATAGATCATATTGCCATCTTTCCCGCTAATATGTATATATCACCACGCGATCAACTTACAGGTATTATACACGAAATACAAGATGAAATGCAGGCTCAAGTAAAATATTTTGAAAGTGAAATGAGATTTTTGGAAGCCAAGCGCTTACAAGAACGCACTACTTTCGATTTAGAAATGATACGGGAGTTAGGCTATTGCAGCGGTATAGAAAACTACTCCCGTTATTTAGATCATAGAAAACCAGGAGACAGACCATTTTGTTTGTTAGATTATTTTCCAGAAGATTATTTAATGGTAATAGATGAAAGCCACGTTACTGTACCACAAGTTGGGGCAATGTTTGGTGGCGACCGTGCACGAAAAATAAATTTGGTAGATTATGGTTTTCGCTTACCTTCTGCAATGGATAACAGGCCACTTAATTTTGAAGAATTTAAACAAATGAGAGGCCAAACCATTTATGTAAGTGCAACACCAGGGCCTTACGAATTAGAAAAAGTAGAAGGTGTAATTATTGAACAAATAGTAAGACCTACAGGTTTGTTAGATCCAAAAATAATAGTGCGCCCCAGCCTTAACCAAATTGACGATTTAATAGGAGAAATAAACCAACGAATTGAAAATGAAGAACGTACATTGGTGACAACCTTAACCAAGCGTATGGCCGAAGAGCTAACCAAATACCTGGCACGCTTGCAAATTAAAACCCGTTACATTCATTCGGAAGTAGATACACTTGAAAGAGTAGAAATATTGCGAGACTTACGCCTTGGTGTTTTTGATGTATTAGTAGGTGTAAATCTTTTACGAGAAGGGTTGGATTTGCCCGAAGTATCTTTAGTTGCTATTTTAGATGCAGACAAAGAAGGTTTTTTGCGTAACGATCGTTCATTAATACAAATATCGGGTAGGGCAGCGCGTAATGTAAACGGCACAGTAATTATGTATGCAGATAGAGTTACCGACTCAATGCAACGCACTATTGACGATAATGAAAATAAAAGAGCCAAACAAATACAATACAATGCTGCAAATAATATTGTCCCTACAACCATAAAAAAATCAAAAGAAGAAATATATAAACAAACTTCTGTATTAGACATTCGTGGAGATAAAGCCGATACTGACTTTTATGTTGAACCAGAAGGTATAAGTATGGTAGCCGATCCCGTTATTCAATATATGACTAAAGATCAAATGCAAAAGACTATTGGAGAAACCAAAAAACGAATGCAAAAAGCCGCTAAAGATTTAGATTTTATGGAAGCAGCCCGTCTTCGCGATGAAATGTATGATCTCGAAAAATTGTTTCAGGAGAAGTTTGGGAAATAGTAAGTTAAATTTCGTTTTTGACATAATATTTGAGAGCGTTACCTGAATTTTAGAAAGCTACTCAACCCAATATTCTGCTCTATAAAGTGATATGGTAACTACTGTACTTTATTGGCAAGGCAATCGCAAAAAAAATGATTTAAATAATTAGCAAAAAAAATTAGAAGCGAAAAGGTTTCCCCTCGTAGAAATTTTGGTCCCGCCATCCGTTCAAATACCATTTTGCCAACGCTTCAAAGGCCAAACATAAAAATGGTATAACCACTTCTGTCCTTTAGGTTTGCAAAACAAAAGTTAGGGAATAAATAAATATGTAAGCATTCCTTTCATTTTTGTAATTTTTATAGCAAGTTATGTCCTTTAATCATAAAATATTTAAATGAAGTTAAAACCGGGGATGGCGCGTTATACTGCTGTCAAGGTTAAAGACCTACCACCCGTTTAA